>ENA-OQIC01000407-OQIC01000407.1-human-gut-metagenome-genome-assembly--contig:-NODE-407-length-19448-cov-2.559805_pt1 | contig 19448 bp, 23 predicted proteins | sample MGYA00242572_ERZ504736 | MGnify/ENA primary metagenome ERZ504736 (study PRJEB26092, sample SAMD00036201) | human gut metagenome | host: Homo sapiens | study: EMG produced TPA metagenomics assembly of... | reverse complement strand
ATAGTGGTGTGTGAACAGTAACTTAAAATTCACTAAAATACAAAGAATATCATTTGTATTTTTAACTGAAAGATGATATAATAATAAAGCTTGTGGAAGGAATATTTCCATATGTTTCCGCACAGGCATAATACCTATGAAATATTGGAAAAGAGGATTAAAGGAAATGAGCGATAAAACAATCTTAGAGCAGTGGCGTGCCATCGCCTATGACCAGCAGGCAGACCGTAATAAACTTCAGAGATTTTGGGCAAATTATTTTAATATTGAAAAAGGAATTTATGAGCAGCTTCTTAGCAACCCGGATGAGGTAGTAACCGGTACAGTTAAGGAACTGGCTGAGAAATACGGACAGGAAGTTCTGACAATGGTTGGTTTCCTGGATGGAATCAATGACAGTCTGAAGATTCCGAATCCGATTGAGACAATGGATGAGAACACAAAGGTTTCTCTGTGCTTTGATAAAGAACTTCTTTATAAGAATATGGTAGATGCAAGAGCTGACTGGCTGTATGAACTGCCACAGTGGGATGAAATCTTTACACCGGAGAAGAGAAAAGAACTTTATCTCGAGCAGAAGAAATCAGGAACAGTTGTCAAAGCAAAGAAAATCGGACGTAATGATCCTTGTCCTTGCGGAAGCGGCAAGAAATATAAATATTGCTGCGGTAAGAATGCGTAAGCATCCAAATCTGGAATATATTATCGTGCTTGGTGCCCATGTAGAAGGTACCCGGCTTACAAAAGCCCTTCTGGAACGTACCAGGAGGGCTTTACAGTATATGGAAGAAAATCCTGAGACTAAGGCTGTTCTGTCCGGAGGAAAAGGGGACGGAGAATCTATTACAGAAGCTCAGGCAATGTGCAATTATCTTGTGGAACATGGAATTGACAGAGAACGACTGATCCTGGAAGAGAAATCTACCAGCACAACAGAGAATCTGAAGTTCAGTCTGGGAATGATCGGACTGAATCATTCGGTTGGCATTGTCACCAATAATTTTCATGTTTTCCGGGGAACGGCCATAGGAAAGAAATGTGGATGCAGAGAAATTTATCCCATTCCTTCCAGATACCGTTCATGGAGACTTCTGATATATATTCCAAGAGAAATCCTGGCAATCATCAAAGATAAGCTGATGGGAAATATGTGACTGTTATGCGAATCACTATTTGACAGAGAAATATTTTTCCTTAATAACAGAAACCGGCATTTCCTGTCCGGTCCAGATCTGGAAAGCTTTAGCGCCCTGATGAAGAAGCATATACATGCCATTAAAGGTCTGGCATCCGGCTGCTTTAGCCTCTCTGAGCAGTCGGGTTTCCTGTGGCTCATAGACAACATCTGCCACTACAAGCTCAGGACGGAACAGAGATGTATCTTTGATGATGGTATCGTCGATATCCGGAACCATGCCTACAGAGGTTGCATTGATCAGCAGATAACTCTGTGCAATGGAATCTCGCAATGCAGTATGATCATCATTGTCGAAGAGGCAGACCTGACAACCTGTTTTAGCAGAGAGATTCTCAGCGAATTTCTGTGTGCGATTCCAGTATCTGCTGGTGCGGCGGGCAAAAATATGTACAGAAGCCGCACCGTCCAGGGCAGACTGTGCACAGATGGCCATCGAAGCTCCTCCTACTCCCATGACAGTTATATTTTTACCGGTAATATCATGTCCCGCATCACGTACAGATTGCATAAAACCGTACCCGTCTGTATTGTATCCGATTAACTTTCCGTTATCGTTCAGTACAGTATTGACAGCACCGATCAGTTGAGCTTCAGGGGAAAGCTCATCCAATAATTCTACAATTTTATTCTTATTCGGCATGGTAAGGTTGAAACCGCGAATGCCGCAAGTCTTTAATCCTGCAACTGCTGCAGGAAGAGTTTCTTCATTTACATCAAAACATAAATATACATAGTCAAGCCCGAGAAGGCGAAATGATTCATTATGCATCAAAGGGAAATGCTGTGTGCCACCGGGCTTCCTAAAAGCGCGGTAAGACCTGTGTGTCCGGTAATATTATTCATGTTAAAATCCTCCAGTCTGTTTTGTAGCAGAGACATAAAATACTGTCTGAATTGTGACAGTATAGAAGATGCCCTTCTAAAACATAGAAATTATCTATCATTTTATTCTAACTTCAATTATATGTCAATACATGTTCATTTTGGTTTGTATGATAGTTACTGTCGATTTAGTGCGACAAATAATAAGACATAATTCCTCCGTTTTGACAAAATCCGCATACTTTATCACGTATAATGAATCTCACTTACCGAAGTGAAGGAGAAGTCAGAGGCAGTATCAGACGGAGGGAAGGAAATGCATTACGAAATATACATAGATGTAGTTTTTTCACAAATCTCCTGATAGATTACATATTGATCAGATTTACAGGAATATTATTCCGATGTGGAAGAAGCAGAAAAAGAGCTCTTCTGGGAGCTGCTGCAGGTGCGGTGTTTTCCTGCTGGATCATTTATCTGCAATCTTTTCTGAAGTCTGGGATTTTTCTTCCGGCACTTGTCCTGCTGCATGGTGGCTGTGCTGCAGGAATGCTTGTGATCGGATGTAATCTGAAAAGGGGAAGTCTGCTGCTTAAAGCAATACTTACACTGTATTTTGCCGCATTTCTGTGTGGAGGGTTCTGGGAAGTGATCGTCAGTGATAAGTTGACAGTCAAAATGTTTCTGATCCTTGCAGCAGCAACGTGGTCCGGCATTACAGCGTTGTCATATCTGATGGATTCCATGAGAATACGGACAAAGAATATCTATCCGATAACCATATACTATAAAGGATGTGGATATTCTTTTCAAGGATTTTATGATTCCGGAAATCTGCTTATGGATTCTGTAAACGGAAAACCTGTATCTGTAGGGACAGAAAAAGTTTTATCTGAAATATGTTCAGAAGAAACCGTAAGCTGTTTAAAACACCTGAAAGAAAATCCCGGAGAGTCTGGGAAACCGGGAACTGCCGGGCTTCATCCACATTTTACTTTTTTTCACAGTATAGGAAAAGAACAGGGGATGATGCTGGCTGTTACTTTTGAGAGACTCTGCATTCAGACTCCAGCAGAGGTTGTCTGCATAGACAATCCGGTATTTGCATTTTCATTTGAAACATCCGCTTTTGGTAAGGAATACGAGGTACTTTTGAATTCCAGATTACTTTAACGGGAGGGGTTGTGACTATGAGCTGTTATCCATTACAGGTAGTGTCAAGAATGGTGATGAACCGTTCAGGAGAAGTTTTTTATATTGGTGGAAATGATGTGCTGCCGGCACCACTGGAGCCGAAGCGTGAGGCGTTTATACTGCAGAAGCTTGGAACAGGGCAGGAAGAAGAAGCGAAGTCTGTTCTGATCGAACATAATTTAAGGCTTGTGGTGTATATTGCAAAGAAGTTTGATAACACAGGAGTCGGGGTGGAGGATCTGATCTCAATCGGAACGATTGGCTGATCAAGGCGATCAATACCTTTAATCCTGTAAAAAACATCAAGCTTGCCACTTATGCATCCAGATGTATAGAGAATGAGATCCTGATGTATCTTCGCCGCAACAGTAAGACAAAGATGGAAGTGTCCATAGACGAACCGCTGAACGTAGACTGGGATGGAAATGAACTCCTGCTTTCTGATATTCTGGGAACTGATGAGGATGTGATTTCAAGACGTCTGGAAGATGAAGTGGAGATTTCGTTGTTATCAAAGGCAATTAGAAAGCTTTCACCGCGTGAGCAGACGATCATCCGCCTTAGATTTGGTCTGGGAAAGGAGAATGCTGCAGAGAAAACACAGAAAGAGGTTGCAGACCTTCTGGGAATTTCTCAATCATATATTTCCAGGTTGGAAAAAAGGATCATGAAGAGATTGAAAAAGGAAATTGTGAAATATGAATAGACGTAATTGGGCAATGTAGTATAATGATATAAAGGATAGTAACTATTCAGCAATCCGCTTGTAACTGTGAAAGCACTGAACGGTTATGATATAAGCAAACTGTGGGAACTGTTTTGCAGTGGGTGATTCACAGATATCAAGTCGGGGAAAGAAAAAAGGACAGAAGAGAAAAGTGAAGGTAAATAAAATACAGACAGAAAAAACAAAGATAAAACTCTGAGGCAGGATACAGAAAGCTGCATACTGGCAGATTGCAGTTTATGTCCGAGAAATTGCCATGTAGACAGAACAGCCGGAAAAACTGGATACTGTGGAATGAATCAGAAGGTTAAGATTGCAAGGGCAGCTTTGCATATGTGGGAAGAACCATGTATTTCGGGAACCAGAGGTTCCGGGGCAGTCTTTTTTACAGGATGCAATCTGAGATGCTGTTTCTGCCAGAACCGGGAAATTGCCATTGGTGACAGTGGCCTTGAGATCACCGAGGAAAGACTGGCAGAAATATTCCTGGAACTGCAGGAAAAGGATGCTGCAAATATCAATCTGGTAACCGGAACACATTATATTCCACAGATCATCGCAGCTTTGGACTGTGCAAAGAAGCATGGGCTTAATATTCCGGTTGTCTATAACTGTGGTGGATATGAGAACACAGAGACATTGAAACTTCTGGACGGATATGTGGACATTTATCTTCCGGATTACAAATATGCGGAGAGCGAATTGGCGGTGAAATTTTCACATGCGAATGATTATCCTGAAAGGGCTATGGAAGCAGTTAATGAGATGGTACGCCAGACAGGAATGCCACAGTTTGATGCAGAGGGATATATGAAACGTGGGACTATTGTCAGACATCTTATATTGCCGGGGCATACAAGAAATTCAAAGAAGGTTCTGAAACTTTTACATAAGACTTTTGGAAATCAGATTTATATCAGTATCATGAATCAGTACACACCGGTTTTTGAGCAGAAAGAATATACAGAACTGAATCGTTGTGTAACCAGAAGAGAATATGAAAAAGTACTGGACTATGCATTTGAGCTTGGGATTGAAAATGGATTTTTTCAAGATGGTGAAACTGCCAGAGAGAGTTTTATTCCTGCGTTTGATTATGAAGGTGTGAGAAAAATGCCATAAAATAAAAAACTCCCATAAATGGAAGGAGGCCGGTACTTTCGTACCGGCGCGTATGAAAAAGAAAAATATTTATAAGAAAGATTCATCATCTTTCTAAAATTCATTATATCCAATAAATATGAATAAAATATGAATACGGTGTAAAAAAATAAAATTTGTTTTACCAAAATATTTTTAGAATTTCTTCCATGTATCCCTTACAAACAATATCAGTAACGGGAAAATCTCAAGACGTCCTGCCAGCATATCAAAAGTAAGGATAAGCTTTGAAAACCATGAGAACATACCGAAGTTTCCGGTAGGTCCTACCAGTTCCAGACCAGGTCCGATATTATTAAAGGTTGCCGCAACCGCCGTAAAATTCGTGATCAGATTGAAATCGTCAAAGGCAATCAGGAATATGGAGGATGCAAAAATCAGCATATATACAATGAAGAAAATATTTGTGGAACGAACAACTTCATGTGGGATGCTTTGCCGTCCATTTTTATTTTCTTTACCGCATTTGGATGCAGAAAAATATGAAGCTCCTTGCGGACTGTTTTGCAGAGAATCAGGATCCTGGATACTTTAATGCCGCCGCCTGTACTTCCGGCACATGCACCGATAAACATCAGCAGCACCAGGATTGTCCGCGAAATTTCCGGCCAGGTATTAAAATCTGTTGTTGCATATCCGGTTGTTGTGATAATGGAACCAACCTGGAAAGCTGCCTGCTGAAAAGCTTTGGCTGCACTTCCGAAAATATGGTAAATATTGCAGGTGATGATAAGAATTGCAATACCGATGATTCCGAAATAATACCGTACTTCTTCCATCTTAAAAGCCTGAGCAAATTTTTTTGTGATAATGAAAAAGTAAGCATTAAAGTTAACGCCAAATAAAATCATAAATACAGTAATGACTACCTGCAGATATGTACTGTAACTGGCCATGCTGTCATTTTTAATACCAAATCCTCCGGTACCTGCAGTACCGAAAGCTGTACATATGGAGTCAAACAGCGGCATACCACCGACCAGAAGAAGCAGGATCTGGATCACTGTCATTACGAAATAAATAGAATACAGAATTTTGGCAGTTGACTGTACTTTTGGCGCAAGCTTGCTTACAGATGGTCCGGGACTCTCCGCTTTCATAAGATTCATATGATAACCGCCGGTAAGTGGCAGAAGGGAGAGGATGAAAACCAGAACACCCATTCCGCCGATCCAGTGCGTGAAGCTTCTCCACATCAGCATACAATGAGGAAGTGTCTCCACATCGCTGAGAATACTGGCTCCTGTTGTAGTAAAACCCGAAACTGTTTCAAATAATGCATCTACAGGATTTGGAATGCTTCGGCTGATCACAAAGGGGATTGCTCCTATGATACTCAGAACGATCCAGCTTAATGCTACAGTCACGAAACCTTCTTTTGTGTAGAAAGCCTTTCTTGTCGGCTTTTTCCTGGTGAGAGGAAGCCCGATGACCAGGCATAAAGCAATCGTGATCAGAAAAGCTACACCGGAAGTTTCCTGATAGATCAGTGCCGTAATTGCGGGCAGAGCCATAAATACAGCTTCAATTTTCAGAATCATTCCGATGATATAGACAATAATGGAATAGTTCATAATTTGGCTCCTTTATTTTTCCAGAATATCTGTGATATCGCGAAGGCCCTTCTGAGAAGTTACTATGATAACGGTATCTCCGACCTGAATGGTATCCTGGCCTCGGGGAATCTTGACCTGACCATTTCGGTTCAGGTAACCTACAAGAAGGTTTTTCTTCAGGTTCAGTTCAGATAATGGAATGCCTGTTACCGGTGAATTTTCGCGGATGGCAAATTCCAGAGCTTCTGCCTGATTATCCAGGATATGATAAAGGGTTTCAATATTGCTGCCGATGCTGTTCTGCATGGCACGTACATACTGCAGGATATAGTCGGCTGTGATATATTTCGGATAAATGACGCTTCCGATATCAAGGTTATCAATGACATCATCAAAGGCAAGGCGGTTTACCTTGGCAACCAGTTTGGCATTGGAAACTGTTTTGGCAAAGAGTGAAAGGAAAACATTTTCCTCATCCATGTTTGTGAGTGATACAAAAGCCTCTGTGCGTGAGAGTCCCTCTTCCATAAGGAGAGAACGATTGGTTCCGTCTCCGTTAATGATAGTTGCCTCCGGAAGCAGATCACTTAAGGTTTCACAGCGGGACTCATTCTGTTCGATGATCTTAACGGAGATGTTCATATCAAGCAGGGCTTTTGTAAGGTAATAGGAAATGGTTCCTCCGCCGACAATAATGGCGTTTTTTACCTGATTGGTTTTCAGGCCGATCTTTTTGAAAAAGGCTGCTGCATTCACCGGGGAAGCAAGAATGGAAACCATATCTCCGTCGTGGATCACCTGATTACCGCCGGGAATAGATACATGATCCCGACTTTCTACTGCGCAGAACAAGACGTCGCATTTCAGGGCTTCCGTAATGCGTGAGATTGTCATGCCATCCAGATTAAATTCAGGAAGCACTTTAAATTTCAGCATTTCCACACGACCACGTGCGAAAGTATCGATCTTGATAGCTGAAGGGAAGCGTAAGAGACGGGAAATTTCCTGTGCAGCTGCAAGCTCCGGGTTAATGATCATAGTAACACCCAGACGCTTCTTGATGAAGCTGATCTCTTTGGCATAGATAGGATTGCGGACACGGGCAATCGTCTGGCAATGGCCGGTTTTCTGTGCGATCAGGCAGCAGAGGAGATTCATTTCATCAGAACCGGTTACGGCAATCAGGATATCTGCATTCTCAATACCTGCTTCCACCAGCGTGTTGATACTTGCACCGTTTCCCACGATACCCATGGCATCAATGTCATCCTGAAGGGAAGTGATCACATTAGAAGAAACGTCTATAAGAGTAATGTCGGATTCTTCTTCCTGAAGCTGTTCTGCCAGGGTACGTCCAACTTTACCGCACCCAACAATAATTATCTGCATAATTCCTCCAATAAGGGGGCTGTCACATAATATCTATGTGAGACAGCCCCTTTTATATCATATTTTTGTTTATAATTGCTCAATATTTTTGGCAATTACTTTTGTGGCTATTAAGCTAAGAATACTATAGCACCACCAGATATATTTGTAAAGCAAATATGAAATTTCTGTGATTTTTAAGATGGAGCGTATTACTGTTCATTCCGTTCTCAGTAACACGCTTCGCGATGCTAATCGCATAAATTCGCGCAGTATGTCGCAGGTTTTGGCTGCGTACTTTATTTATTGCTGTTGCATGATGCAGTGCAGGGATTATCAAATCCCGGGGTAAAAGCATAGAAGTTTTTGGCATCAAGTTCTTCCTGAATGGACTGAAGAGCTTCCCCAAATCTCTGGAAATGAACAACTTCTCTGGCACGCAGGAATTTGATGGGATCCGCAATCTCAGGTATATTGCGGACTACTCTGAGAATATTGTCATAAGTAGAACGGGCTTTTTGCTCTGCAGCAAGATCCTCGAACAGATCAGTGATCGGATCACCTTTACTCTGAAATTCACATGCATTAAATGGTACGCCACCTGCTGCCTGTGGCCAGACTCCCACTGTGTGATCGATATAATACGGTCCAAATCCGGATTTCTCAATTTCCTCCATGGAAAGGTCCCGGGTAAGCTGATGTACAATAGTGGATACCATTTCCAGATGACTGAGTTCTTCTGTTCCTATGTCGTTGAGCAAAGCAGAAGTCGTTCGGTTCGGCATGGTAAAACGCTGGGAAAGATAACGCAGGGAAGCGCCGATCTCCCGTCCGGGCCACCGGAGTGCAGTACCCTATAATAGCCCCGCAAACCCAGTGTTTATGCGGTTTGCGGGATTTTCAATTCAGGAAATAATGATGTCAAAAGACATTTTTCCGGATTCCTTATCATATATGATCTGCTCTACAACACTTCTGATCAGATTTCCTTTTTCTTCGTAACCTACGTCTGGATTCTTCAGGACATCCGCAACAGAACGGATCTCTTTCAGGACTTCTTCTGTATTAGGTTGCTCTGACTGTTCTTCCTGTAATAGCTGTGAAAGGGCAGCAGTCAATTCTAATCGGTCTGATACCAGACGGTCCTTATTATTCTTGTATTCCGCCAGAGTATCTACGCCTGCCTCATAAGCCTCTTTGATTCTGCCTTCTCTCATGGCGAGCTTACTGATCTCTCTTTGCAACTGATCAATCTGTAGTGAATGATCAGTCTTTTTCTTTTTACACACATATGTAAATTCTGCTCCATCTAAGATCTGCTCAAAATAAGTTATCACAGCATCTTCGGCCTTTTTGACAGATAAGGCTACGGAAGTCTTATGAAATCCTTTTGCATATTTCCAGCACTGGAAATAAGGACACTTATTATTGCCAGTGTAAGAAAGTGTAGCTCCACAGACAGAACACTTTAAAAGACCAGATAGCCAGTGCTTGCAGGCAGATACGTTTCGCGCCTTGACCGGACGTTTCCGGGAAGTAATAAGCTTCTGACGCTTTTCATACCGTTCTCTGGAAAGACGTACCTCATGGTTTCCTTCAAATTCCACTCCGTTCCAGACAACAGTTCCGCAATAGAAGGGATTTCCAAGAATCCGGTCAACGCTGCGCCGTTCAAAGAGGTTTCCCCGTTTTGTCCGGTATCCGAGATCATTGCAACGCCTGGCAATAGCTGTTTCATCTAAGTTCTGATTATCATACAGGTCCATGATATAAGAGACAATGGCATATTCAGCTTCATTAATGATATAAGGTTTTCCATGTCCAACTGCAGTATAGCCAAGACAGGGAGATGTCTGATAGCCTTTTTGCAGGGCTTTTTCTTTCATGCCACGCAAGACCTCACCCGACAATCGAATGGAATAGTATTCATCCATCCATTCGATGATGCGCTCAATCAGGCTGCCAAAAGGTCCCTCGATCAATGGTTCAGATACACTGATCACGTCTACATTATCCTTCTTGAGCATGCTCTTGTATACGATAGACTCTTCCTGGTTACGGGCGAAACGACTGAATTTCCATACCAGGATTACATCAATAGGATGAGATGGCTGCTTCGCCAGGGCAATCATCTTCTGAAACTCCGGACGCTTCTGCGCATGACGGCCGGAAACACTTTCAGTAAAGATAAAGTCCCCGGAAACAATCATGTCATTCTTCTGAGCATAATCCAGCAAAAGGCGTTTCTGCGCATCAGGAGATAACTCTGTTTGGTCCTCTGTCGAGACGCGGATGTAAAGACATGCCACTTTACTGCTCATAAATATCACCTCGGTTTTATAAAATATGTAATTTTAACATAATATATAGCAAGAATTCTCCTTCCTCTATAGGTGGGAGATGAATTGCAAAAAAAACAGAAAAGAACGCTTGTTCTGCAATGCGATTCATGGTATAATAGAATCAGTCGATAAGGTAAAAGGTAAAAGGTAAAAGATCAAAAAAGGACTGTTTTTATGGAAAAAATAGATCACAATGCACATTCAGTATATTTGATGTATTATCATCTGATCATGGTGGTAAAATATCGAAGAAAAGTTATCAATGACCCAATTTCAGAAAGAGCAAAAGAAATATGGGAATATATTGCACCCCGATATGGAATTGTTTTGGAGGAATGGAATCATGATATTGACCATGTGCATGTAATGTTTCGTGCACAGCCTAAAACGGAACTCAGTAAATTTATCAATGCATATAAAAGTGCCAGTAGCAGGTTGCTGAAAAAAGAGTATCCGGAAATCCGGGAAAAACTTTGGAAAGAAGCATTCTGGAGCCAGAGTTTCTGCCTTTTGACGGCAGGAGGGGCACCGGTTGAAGTGATCCGTCAATACATTGAAACCCAGGGAGAGAAAAGTATTGAACATAGCATATCGTTTCCGGATCTATCCAACAGAAGAACAGAAGATACTCCTTGGAAAACATTTGGCTGCTGCCGTTTCCTGTATAACCAGATGCTTAATGACAAGATCCGGGAGTATAAAAAGACGAAAAAACTGTTAAAAATACACCAGCCATGTATAAAAAGGAGTATTCATTTCTGAAAGAAGTAGATTCGCTGGCACTGGCAAATGTTCAGCTTCATCTGGAGAAAGCATATAAGAATTTTTCCGTGATCCCAAGGTTGGATTTCCACGTTTCAAGTCAAAACATCACTCCAAAAACAGCTACACAACAAATGTAGTCAACGGAAATATTCTGGTAGAAGATAACCGGATCCGGCTTCCCAAATTAAAATGGATCTCCATGAAAAACACAGGGAGCCTGCAGAAAACTGCTGTCTGAAATCAGTGACAGTCAGTATGGAGCCGTCCGGAAAGTATTTTGCAAGTCTGCTGTATGAAGGATACAGCTGCGAAAACCAAGCAGCAGATGAAGATTACAGCAATGCCAAAATACTGGGGATTGATTATGCGATGCAGGGGATGGCAGTGTTTTCAGAAGAGATTGAACTTGAAAAAGCAGGATTCTTCAGAAGAAATGAAAAAAGGCTGGCAAGGGAGCAGCGTAAACTGTCGAGATGTGTAAAAGAAAGCCGCAATTATGTGCGGCAGAAAAAGAAAGTTGCCAGGTGCCATGAAAAAATACGAAACCAGAGAAAGGATTATCTGCATAAATTGAGCCGCAGGATTACAGACCAGTACGATATAGTCGCGGTAGAAGATATTGATATGAAAGCAATGGGCCAGTGCCTGCATTTTGGAAAAAGTGTACAGGATAATGGATACGGGATGTTCCGGAATATGCTGGATTATAAGCTTGCCTGGAAGGGAAAGAAATTAGTAAAGATAGACCGCTTTTTCCCTTCAAGCAAAAAATGCAGTAAATGCGGAAAGATAAAAAAAGAGCTGGGATTATCCGAAAGAGTATACCGCTGCACGTGTGGAAATGAGATGGACAGAGATCGAAATGCAGCGATCAATATCCGTGAAGAGGCAAGAAGGATGCTGGCAGTATAAACTGTCCATATCCGGACAATAAGTAAGAAAATACGCCCGTGTCCGGGCAAAAAGAATCGCGGGGCACGCGAGGATAGCTTGTAGATACTTGGCTCAGTAGAGTCATTGAGCAAGAAGCCCCCACTTCAAAATCTGGGATTTAAGTGGTGGGAGCATGTCACGTACAAAAATAACAGCCACACAAATAGTTCTGATTGTGTAACTGCTCCGAAGATGATACAATATCTTTTGCCAAAGTACGGAATCTCTTCGGAGATTCTTGAGCCGTCCCTGCTACCAACAGGGGCGGTTTTTATTATAATAATTCAGAGATCACAATTGATAAATCGGGATATATACATACTGGAATTTCATCGTCGAAAGAATACAATCCGGTACCCGATTCATTTTCAAAATCGTAGACATTTACGATACCTTTCAGGGGATTTATAATCCAATATTCTCTGACTCCGGCCATCCGGTATTTAAATAATTTTATTCCGTAATCTTTACTCTGGGTAGCAGGAGAAACAACCTCAATTACCCAGTCAGGTGCACCATGACAACCTTTTTCATCTACTTTGTCCGGTGAGCAGACAACTGTTAAGTCTGGTTCGACATAGTTCTTGTTATCTTCATTCAGGAACACTGCAAATGGAGAAACATATGGTTTACAGGATCCGTTTTTACTTTTAATGTAATTGCGGATAGTAGCATACAGTTCACCGACGATTACCTGATGTCTGGTATTAGGCGGTGCCATCATATAGATCTGCCCATCAATCAGCTCTGCACGTTCGCCATCCGGAAGAGCGTAGATGTCATCTATTGTATAAATCCGTTCTTTGGGTAATGGCATAATGAAAACTCCTTTCGTTAATCCATTGATGTGATCACATATATACAAATGTTCGACTTGTGTAACTGCTCCGAAGATGATACAATATCTTTGCTAAAGTACTGGATCTCTTCGGAGATTCTTGATCCGTCCCTGTTACCAGCAGGGGCGGTTTTTATATGAATTTTTGTGTGATTAGCTGATTTAAACGTTCAAGCAAATCGTTTGGAAAACCCAAAACATCAAATATGCTTTGACCATTGAAATGTATGTCTTTATAAGGTGAAAGAATATTAAATAATTCGGATCTAAATCTGAATTATTAGATATTCTCAATTCAATCAATTTCTGGTGATTCCCCGTCATTCGAGGCATCTGTTCAAACGAGAATGTTTGGTTGCTGTTACCAGTAAGGGCACTTTTTGAAGACATTATTGAATGCAATGATAATTAAATAAACAGGGATTCTTCAAAAATCTGCTTGTATAGGAATTAGGGCATCTTACCCATCCAGAAATATCAGCATCCTCAGCCCGGATATATATATAGGCACTGCCGCCAGAATATTTAATTTTATTTACAGTACATACTTCGTAAGCATCTGTTGTATAGATAATATTTCCGTTAGGGGCGTTCTTTATATTCAATGATTTTGCACATTTCCACATATTTTGTCCACCAAGAAGGGGATTGTATGATTTGGAATAAGTGACAGGATATGTAGTTTTGGAAAGCTTCAGAGAGCTTCCGGAAAGTTTATAAGTTATGGTATATTGAATAGAACCGACTCCTCCTGGCATTGACTGCATACGGATTTGAATGTAATTTGCACCAACTTTTTGAGTAAAACTATTATGGCGAGCATTGAAAGCACCTTTACGATGCGACATTAAATTGACAGCAGATACAAGTTTTCCAGATTTATAAGTCAATAATTTGTCGTAATCAATGTGATCATTATCAATGTCTTGGCATTTTAGCTTCAAAAAATGTTTATTTCCATTGAGAGTATAAAGATCTGCATTTACAAGATATATGTTTTGGGCGTTTAAACTAAAACTTTTTTGCCATTCACCTCAATGTTCAGATAAGATTCCGACTTGAAATTTATTCGAATTTTATCAGCTTTGCCATCACCGGTGATGTCATATTTAGAGTATGCTACATTTGGCCGAATGGAAATGTTACTTTTTTGAGCTGCTTTAACAGTTAGCGGCATAGATATGGTGCTGATTGTAATTAGGGCAACTGTAAAATATTTTAATAATGTCTTTTTCATGTGAAAAACCTCCTGTATTCAAGAACTCATTCGCAGTTCTATGAGCTTTTGGTGATATCCAGTCATTCTAGACATCTGTTCAATAGTAAAATCTCTATATTCTTCCAATAGCGAATCTGGTAATAACAGCTCCGTTCTTTAATCTGCTGATGAAATCATATGTATCACCGCAAATGGTTCAAAATAAATAACATAATTATCAACAACAGCGTATACACCGTATTTAGAATGATAACACTGTATAGCCTCTTTTAAATATTCTTCCGTAGCGTTCAGATATTCAGCCATCTCATAAAGATTCCCACATCCTGCTTCATAAGCGCTGATCAGACCGGTAAGTCCAATCTTTAGATTATACCCATAAAGCCGAGCTCGATATTCCTGCTTTCGGCTTTCTACCTTATTCTGGTCTAAAATGTTTCCGGAGCTGGTGCGATAATGCCCGATTTCTTCGGCAAGCACACAGGATTTTTCTGCTTGTGTTTCTATATCCTTTCGGATTGCTATGCGACTGCCGCGGATCAGGCCATCATGTTCAGTAAGAGGTTGTTCTTTAACAAGTAACCCTTCTTGATCGGCAGCAGTCAGTAATTGTTCGTAATTCAATTGGGATCACCCCTTTAGCGATTAAAATAAAACGGTTCTCTCTAAGCTGTTTGCTTGTAGTCAACAACTGCAATTTCAGTCAGCATACCTTTAACTTTTTGAATAATTTCTTCAATTCGTTCAAGTGTTTCACCATTTAAGTATTCTTCCCCACATTGAGAACACTTTTCACAAGGAACATTCTTGATAATGATATAGCATCCCTGATAATCAGTCATGTAAGTTGTTGTAGAAGATTCAATATTACCTTTGCAGTAAAAACAAGTCATTATGCATTCTCCTTTCTGGTTTTAAAATCAGATTCCCATTTATCAAAACTGGGGAAATAAGCTGTTATAAGGAACAAATCCGATTCGTGATTTCCGATGACTACATGAAGATATTTATCTTCGATGCTCATCCCCAGAATTAAACAACTGGGGTAAGGATAATCATCTGGATATTGTTCGATGATTTCTCCATTCATAATACAGGCTATTACATCTTTTAAGAATATCCTACGCTGTTCCAGCCTTTTAGCTGCGTGGAGTGTAATACGAATGTTTTTAGGTATACATAGTTTACGCAATTCCAATATATCTAATGCCATATCATTCCTCCCATTTTGAATCATCATTCATAATATCCAAATCATGCTGAACACCTTCGGGTGTTTGCTCAACATCCGTCCGGGCATGAGCTGCAAGAAGATCTTCTTCCATCTGCTGGGCGGAGAGAAGGTTCTTAGAGTAGGCGAGAACCTTTCTCTGGTTATGAGGAGACAACTGATTGCAGATTTCTATGATTTCCTTGCACTGAGCAGAGACGGAAGAGTTCTGAACAGATTCTGCTTTATAGGGAGTTCTTTCCATAGGAACGTCAAAACCCATAAGCCATGCTTCACTTACGTTCAATGCATTTCCTAGAATAAAAAGCTTTTCTTGGTTAGGCTCTGTTTTTCCAGAACAGTATTGACTTATATCTGACTTATTCATTTTTACGCTATACTTTTGACAATATGGAACAGTCAGATTAAGAATATCAACCTGCCGAAGTCCGCGCATATTCATTATTGTTTTTAAACGAATTGCAGTGTTTTCTTTCTTCATAATGTTCTCCTTTTCGTAATTGAAATATAACACATATTATGCAAAAGTTCAATAATAAAAACCTAAAAGTTAAAAAAATTGAATTTTATGTTGACAGAAAATGGACGACGTGATATTACACAGATAATTCAAAAGCTTGAACCGGAAAGGAGGTATCAAGTTGGCATTCGATTATAACAAGCTACGAGGAAGAATCGTGGAGATTTTTAACACTCAGTCGAACTTCGCAAGTGCAATGGGATGGTCGGAGCGCATATTGTCACTAAAGATGAATGGAATGTGTTCATGGAAGCAGATAGATATTTGTAAAGCAATACAGTTGTTGAAACTTACTATTGAGGACATTCCGATCGTATGTACTCGGGTAGGTCACTACTCTGTACTTACAGGATAAGAGCATATGAGAGGAGAGTCAACGAAAGTCGTTCGACAAACTGCTTAAATTTGTATAAACAGTAACTCATACATATCATTTCCCATACCATAAAGAAGAGGTGAGGAAGATGTCAGAATTAAAACTGGTAACAAGAAATATCCGTATTAATGGAATTCAGCATAAAGCCAGTGATATGTCAGAAGAAGAAATCAAATGCCTGCTCATCCAGAGACAGGATATAATTCTTCTGAATATGAATTACGAAAGAAAAGCCGCCGGTTAAGGCGGAGAAAGGAGGAACATATTAAGGTTGCGAATCATAGAATAGAAGACCTGGAAAGAAAAGGAGAATGATTATGGAACAGATCACAAATTATGTAAAACCGGAACTCATCGTAGTAGCTATTGCTTTATATTTTGTAGGAATGGCACTCAAACAGGCGCAGGCGGTAAAGGATAAGTACATCCCGCTTATCTTGGTGGAATAAGCATTGTAATCTGCGCGATCTATGTGTTTGCCACCTGCACCTGCGGTACCGGACAGGATATTGCAATGGCAATTTTTACAGCGATTACACAGGGAATACTGATTGCCGGTCTTTCTACATACGTGAACCAGATTGTAAAGCAGGCAAATAAAGACGAATAAGGGATGAGAAACCATCCCTTTTCTCTCTATGAAAGGAGACGAACATGGAAATAAGAGGAATTGATGTATCTGCCTGGCAAGGGAAAATTGACTGGAAAACAGTTGCTGATTACGGCATGGGGTTCGCAATCCTGCGGATTACAGAAGCGGGAAACGTGATAGATAGCTACTTTGAGCAGAACTTCTCTGAATGCCGGAAATACAATATCCCGGTTGGGGCATATAAGTATTCCTATGCCATGACAGTTGCAGAGATACAGAGCGAAGCCAGAAAAGTAGTGGAAGTTTTGAATGGGCGAAAACTGCAGTATCCGGTCTGGCTGGATCTGGAATGGAATAATCAGAGAAGCCTCGGAGCTGAACAGATCCATAAATTGGCAGAAGCATTCGAAAAGATTATCACGGCAGCGGGATATAAATTTGGTATTTATTGCAATGTGGATTGGTACCTGAATGTAATTTGTAGCCATCTGAAAAAATACGATTTCTGGATTGCACGTTATCCGGCATTAGATAACGGTACTTTACAGGAACGACTCCGGCCGGACTTTGGTGTGGGCTGGCAGTATTCCAGTAAAGCAAAGATACCTGGCATCAGCGGAACTGTAGATAGAAATATATTTTACAAAGATTATAACGAAGCAAAAGATATAAAAAAGGAAAACACAGTCATGACAAAGAGTGAAGCTATCAACGTAGTTCTGGGAATTGCAGAAGAAGAGATCGGGTACCTGGAAAAGAAAAATAACAGTAAGCTTGACAGCAAGACTGGAAATGCCGGATCAGCAAACTATACAAAATATTGGAGAGATATAAAACCATCCTATCAGGGGCAGCCTGGTGCGCAGCTTTATCTCCTGGTGTTTCATGAAGCTTTTGGTCTGGATAATGCAAAGAAACTCTTAAAACACTGGCCGTATGTATACTGCCCAACCTTAGGCGTCTTATTTGTAAAAAATGCCAATCCAAAAGTTGGAGATATTGTTATATTTAAACACGGCGATACATTTACCCACACCGGCTTTGTAACAAAAGTAGCCGGAGACAGGTTCTGGACGATTGAGGGAAATACTTCCGGAGCATCCGGTATCGTGGCAAATGGTGGCGGGGTGTGCCAGAAGAGCTATTACAACAGTAATCTTCCGGGGACAAATTTTGTACACCGGACTATTCAATTGTTTTATCTGCAGATAAAGATGAAACAGACAAGACAACAAACCCAGAAGGAGACAGCTACATGTTTAACCCAGAGACAGTAAAAGCAGGAGACAAAAATACATCTGTGCTTCTCTTACAGGAAATATTAAGAGCCAGAGGCTTTAAAGGCAAAAACGGCAAAGCCCTGAAACTTACATGGACAGCAGATGCAAACACGATTTACGCTCTGAAAGCTTATCAGGAATCCAGAAAAGAAGTTCTGGAAGTGGATGGTATTTGCGGATCTGCTACTTGGAAAGATTTAATTGCGATTTAAAGTAAATATAAATAAAAAAGAGTATGGGTACAATGAGTACCCTTACCCCATAAGATATTGTATCAGCTTCATTACTTCTTATATATTATAGGGTATTACACTATGGGCCACCGTACTGGCTCATGATATACTGTGCAATTTTTGCATTGGGTTGTGTGATATTGATCGGATATTGAAGCCTTTTTTCATAATTCCACATAAATTATCTGCACGCTCCTTCCTTTTCCCATGGGAATGGCTGTTCCATCCATTTCCAGATGGATTCTCCGGTCTGATCTGTAATGTCAATAATCAGGGGACCATATGCTTCGGCGTATTCTTTTAATAGCTTTTTTCGTTCCTGCACAAGTTCGTGACAGTAAGTCAGAGCCTTTTCATCGCAGGGATGTGTGTCAAGGTACAGAGTCATATCATTGACTGCGAAACTGACCTGATCGATACGGTTTAATAACTGTTTTTGGGAGCAATCTGTTTTCATCTTCGAATACCTCTCTTTCCACAAAATGGTTTGCATAACTGTGGGAAAATGGTTCCTGCATTTAATGCATACTGCAGTGGGAAATTCTCTGTAAACTTCTGGCAGGGAACATATGCCATTGCAGGTTCCAGATACTGAAGATGCGAAAACATTTCATGTTTTTTTCTTTGACACCCGGTATAGTACAGCTACAGCCTGTCGTGTTTCTGACAGAGCATTCGGAACTGTTCATATTTCTATTTGAAGGCTGAGGCATATTCATACCGCAGGTACGGTTATAAGGCGGTTGCCGGAACATCCCATCCGATAATTTTCCATATATAATTCCCTTCTCTGAAAACTGTTTACATTATATTTTATGTCATGCTCATAAAACCGTGCTCATACAAGTCGAAATTTCATTACCATAGTGAAGATTCGTTACTGTTCACATACCACTATCCCGCGAGGTGTTTTGGCATGAATATGCCAAATCCCGAGACATACAAGCCAAAATTCCATTGCCGCGAGCAATCTGGAATGAATTTTGGCTACGTTACTGTGAACGGAGTGAACAGTAACATATAATTCCAATAACCTTTATTTTCTCTGTCTTATCTTTCTGGCAGATATGGAAAATGTATGCTAAAATAGAAA
>ENA-OQIC01000406-OQIC01000406.1-human-gut-metagenome-genome-assembly--contig:-NODE-406-length-19500-cov-1.610231_pt1 | contig 19500 bp, 20 predicted proteins | sample MGYA00242572_ERZ504736 | MGnify/ENA primary metagenome ERZ504736 (study PRJEB26092, sample SAMD00036201) | human gut metagenome | host: Homo sapiens | study: EMG produced TPA metagenomics assembly of... | reverse complement strand
GGCGAGGCCCCGAAATATGACACAAGCGGAGAAGCCAAGGAGAAACAGCAGCCTTCTCCGGGCAACTGGCCATAGACTCCCCAACCAACCTTATCATTCCGGGAGATCTCAAGCTAATAGATAACGACAAGTTCCTAGCGTCCAACTACAAGCTGGAACTCACGCCGGATATCCCATGTACCTATACCGACAAGCTACCGGAAGAGGCCCGTGTAGAACTTGGTGGCGACAAGAAGGGGGAATGGTATGCCGGAGCCGTTATCTTCTCCGCTCCTCCCGGTTTTACCATCAAGCTGAAAGAAGTGGAAGAGACGGGTATACAAACTAAGGCGATTAGCCGCTAATCGCTTCCGGCGAAGTCTTCGCCGCCTCCTTCACCTTCAGCCAAGAGGGAACCTTCGACGTGACCTACCTGCTCAAGCGTGACGACCCGTATACGCAAGAGTACGAGCATAAGGCCACGGATATCCGCCTCGACCTCAACGCCCCTACCGTAACCGTTTCCACCAATAACCTCGCTATACGCTCACCGCCACCGATGGCAAGGGCAGCGGCGTAGCTTCCGTCCTCATCGACGGTGCTTCCGTGCAGCTTACCTCCGACCGCTATGACGGTTCCGGAAGCGAGGGCCTCCATACCTACAAGGTGACGGACCATGCGGGACACGAGAGCGCGGGCACGTTCAGCCTTGCCACTCCGTCGCCTCCGGTATACACGGTCGTAATCCCCGAGACCGCAAACGCAACCCTCACCCCCTCTCCCGGTACCTATTACTATGAGGAGGGTGATCAATTCTTCCTCTACATTGAGCTAGACTCGGCCTACAGCCAGTCTACCCCCGTGGTAAAGGCGAACGGCCGGACGATCACCCCCAACCGAGACGGCAGCTACACGATAGCCGTCTACGAAGATATCCGGATCACGATAGAGGATATCATCGTATCCACCGCCCGGATCACCGACAACAAGAGCCGTATCCGCTCCTCCGGCGGCATACTCTACATCAACACCTCCGCCCCGCTCGACGTATCGATAACGACAATGGCCGGAAAGCTGATCCGCCATTCTCCCCTCCCCGCCGGTAGCAACCACTTGTACGGCCTGCCGGCCGGCTTCTACGTCGTGAGGCTATCCAACGGCACGACCGCCAAGGTAGGAATCGCCCGGTGATAAACCAAAACGCCCCGGAAAGAATCGACCTTCCGGGCGTTCCTGTATTCCAAGGCTAGCCTAGTCTGAGAACGCAGACATGATCGGACGAGCGATCCACACTTGCGGCTGCGGTACGTCCAACAGGTAGGCGATCGTACCGGCGATATCATATACCATCGTACTCTCCGGGATCTTGAAGCCTTTCTTTACGTTCTTTCCATAGAAAACGATCGGGGTTTGCATCTCGTTCATCGTCTTGCCACCGTGACCGGTCTCGATACCGCCGTGGTCGGCCGTCAGTATAACCACCGTATCATCCATGATACCCGCCTCACGAACGGCGTCCATCACTTGCGTCAAGCAACTGTCCAAATGATTCACCATCGCGAAATACTCCGGGGAGCTCCAACCCTTGCCATGTCCGGTACCATCCGGCTGATCGTATATGATCGCACAAAGGTTCGGCTTCTTCTCCTTGATATACTGAACGGCTACCGGGGTACATCCGTTCGGGTTCTCAGTCGACATCGGGGCATGCTTACGGAAGCTCATGGCCAAGGTATCCACCAGATAATTCATGCCTTCCCACTCATAGATATAGCCGATCTCAGCCTCGGGAGCCTTATCCCGGTACAGGCCGAAGATATTCGGGAAACGGTTGTCGCTATTCACGACACGCGAAGGAAGCTCCGGCGTACGAGATCCCCACTCCGTATATCCGTGCAACTCCGGTCCCGCTCCCATAAACATGGAAGCCCAATTACAAGCACTCGACGAAGGCAGGATCGAACGATTCTCTAACGTGGAGGCGCCTTCCGCCATCATCTTACGGAAAGTAGCATATCCGCCCCATTATTCAAGCAATGGCGCTCAAGCCGTCGAAACCGATCAAGATTACATGCTTTGGCAGATTCTTCTCTTTCAAAGGCGCTTGCTGAGGTGCCGTATTACAGGCGCTCAGGCAGTATGCGATTACCGCACAACAAATAAATAAGATTTGCTTTTTCATCTTACCGTGTTTTTCTTTTATGATTAATATTGAAGTATCTTAGATTCCGTCAGACAAAGGTACAAAGTTTAACTAAAGTTCAAAAAGATCATTTATCTTTGTGGCTTAATCTAATCTTATTTTCATAAATACGTATGTACAAACATTTCCTAACAAGCGTATTGCTTGTATTTTTCATGCTATCCTGTAGCAAACCTTCCCCTTTTGAGGGAAAGATGCGAGAAAGCGTACAAACCTCCCTAAGCTGGAGAAACGACACGACCGGTATCTGGGAAACAGCCGGCTGGTGGAACTCGGCGAACGTATTGACCGCCACCATTCGCTACGGCGCCGTAACCAAAGATCCGGCCATCCCATCTGTCATAGAGGATGTATTCGAGAAAGCCCGTCATTACCAAGTAGGCGTAGACTCAACCGGTACTCCCCGTTATTGCGACAACTTCATCAATGATTATTACGATGACGAGGTTGGTGGGCATTGGCATGGATCGAGGCCTCCAAACTGACCGGAGAGAAAAAGTACCTAGATATGGCCGAGATCATATTCGATGATATGACAACTGGCTGGAGCGACGCTTGCGGAGGTGGCATCTTCTGGAAAAAGAACCCTTTGCATTACAAGAACTCCATAGCGAACAACCTGTTCTCCCTGACAGCTATCCGATTATATAAAGCGACCCAAAATCCGGCGTATCTCGACTGGTTCAAGAAGAACGTGGATTGGTATACGCAAACCGGCATGATCAATACGGACATCTACCAAATCGAGGACGGCACGAAAGACGATTGTACCCCCAACCGCAACGCCCACTACACGTATAACCAAGCGTAGCCATCGCTGTCTTAGCCGAGATGTATCTCCAAACCAACGATAAATCTTACTTGGAGCTAGCGGAAAAGATCGCCGACGCTACCATTACCACGCAATTGGTAACCGACGAGGGTATACTTCGTGAGATGAAGCCCGAGATCGATGATAGCAACGACGGTGTCCAATTTAAGGGTATCTTCATCCGTCATTTAGCCTTCCTGTATGAAGTGACAAAGAATCCGGCTTATAAAGATTTCATCTTGAAAAACGCAGAATCCATCATCACGAAAGATTATGACCCCACATCCAAAAGCTTCGGTTGTTATTGGTACGGCCCTTTCCACAAGGAAAGCTCGGCAGCAAACGCTTGCGCTTTGGAGTGCGTGATAGAGCTTATGAGTTAACGAAACAGAGATAATCATATATGTTAAAAACATCGCTGTCCTGTACAAGTATTGACGAGGGGCGATGGCAATAGTGGCGTAAGGCTACAACAGTATCGCCTCTAGCCCTCAAGAGTAGTGGCATGAGGCGATACCAGTATAGGCATTTCTTTTTACCAATAATAGGTCTCCATAATCTCCTTCATTTTAGGGGTATTCGTGTCCTCATCCTTAACATCTTTCCGCAGCTTCAGCATCTCCTCCTTCATTTGCCGGATAATCTTGGCGTATTGGGGATCGTTGTAAGCGTTGTGATTCTCACGAGGATCGGATTGAAGGTCGTAAAACTCCCATGCTGGTGTCGTGGTCTTATCCTCCGAACCAGTCATATTCAGACGGTCGCCATAGAAAAACATCAGTTTATACCGCTCATTACGGATACCCATATGGCCGGACGGTTCGAATGTTGGGTCCAATAACGATAATACATCTCCTTACGCCAATCCTTTGGGGTATTTCCTTTCAGATTATCGCGAAAACTATGGCCCTGCGATTCTTTCGGGGTCTTCACGCCTGCGTAATCCGCCAGCAAAGAGGCAAAATCCACGTTCAAGATCATATCCTTATTGCGGGTCCCCGCCGGGATCTCTTTCGGGTAACGGATCACGAAAGGCATACGTAGAGACTCCTCATACATCATACGCTTATCGAAGAAACCATGCTCTCCTAAGAAATAACCTTGGTCGGATACGTACACCACGATCGTATTATCGGCGATTCCCATATCGTCCAGCGCTTTCAATAACTTCCCGATATTATCGTCGATCGTAGCCCGCAACGCAGATAGTCGCACACCAATTTCTGGTAAGCGGCGCTACGGGCGCAGATCGATGCATGCCCTTCGTCGTAAAAGGCAACTCCGGATACCGGCACCACCATTTATCAGGGTCTTGCGACGCCACGTCCCAACGACGAGCCAACTCCTCCAAAGGCTGTCCGGAGAAGGTACGTCCATTCGTCTCCGGCCCCCAATCAAATAAGTTCTCCGGTTCCGGGAAAACAACGCCGTCATACAAATGCCTCATCCGTTCCGGGAAATCCCAAGGCTCGTGTGTAGCCTTGAAATGACAACACATCATGAAAGGCCGGTCCTTATCGGCCTCTTTCATCCAACGGATCGCCTTATCCGTCACGATATCCGTGGAGAAACCTCGTACCCGCTCCCCGAAATTACGCTCACCCGGCCAAGTCCGTACAGTTTATGAAGTAGGGTCCCGGTACTCGCCTTGGTCATGAAACACGGAATAGAAGTCGAAACCTTGCGGTTGCGTTTTCAGATGCCATTTACCGACCAAAGCGGTCTGATAGCCTCCCGCCCGCATTTGCTTGGCGATATTATCCTGCTCCGGATCAAAGGAATCACTTAACGTGTAGACACCGTTCACGTGACTATAGGCTCCGGTCAAGATCGCCGCACGACTAGGGGAAGAGATCGAGTTCGTACAAAAACAATTATCTAACACGCAGCCCTCCGCAGCCAAGCGACGGATATTCTCGTTCCGGGCATAATCACCCAACACCCCCCCGTAAATGCCCCAAGACTGGGAAGTATGATCATCCGAAAGGATAAACAAGATATTGGGACGTTCCTCTTGCACTGGTTTATCGGCGGCAAAAAGGAACTGCCCGTTCCCCGAAAGACAACAGGCAGTCATTCCGATACTTATGATCGATTGTTTCATAGGTCATGACGTTTTTTCCCTTGTACTAGACCCGGTTCCCTACGCTCTGTTCCCTTTACGCGCATTAGGTTATCCCCTAACTCATGACGTTTCAGGTCGGCGATCTTCATCAATTTCGCGGCTTCCTCAGGATACTGGGTGATCACGTTATAACGCTCTCCCGGATCACGGCGCAAGTCGTACATCTCCGGTTTCATGATCTCCAGATTCGTCAACTTACCCGGCTGGCCGTCGTTTCCCGGCTCATAAGCCCCGTAAGTAACGTATTTATGAGGGAATACCAGCTTAAACATACCGTCCGTGACAGCCTCCAAGTCATTCTTGTTATAATAATAGACAAAGGATTCACGAGGATTCGCGTCTTTCTTGCCCTCTATCAATGATAAGATACTAACGCCATCAATCTTGCGAGTAGGCAGCGGGGCCTGCGTGATCTCGGCGAACGTAGGAAGAAGGTCGATATTAGAAGCTAACTTATTACAAGTCGTACCCGGTAACGTCTTACCTTTCCAGTACATGATACAAGGAACCCGGTTACCACCATCAAAGGTCGTAGCCTTTGCCTCACGTAACCCACCGGCTGAACCGGCATGATTCCCGTAATTGGTCCAAGGGCCATTATCGGAAGTCAAGATCACCAACGTATTATCTTCCAAGCCCAGCTCACGCAATGTCTTGAATATCTCACCTACACTCCAGTCGATCTCCATCATCACGTCGCCATATAAACCCTGCTCGCTCTTTCCCTTGAATTTATCGGAAACGGCCAACGTACATGGGGCATATTATGAGCCAGATACAAGAAGAAAGGCTTATTCTTATTCTTCTTGATGAAATTAACAGAACGGGTGGTATAATCCGTAGTCAACCGTGTTTGGTCCGTATTATAACCGATAATCTCGTTTCCGTCATAAGTCGGCAAATCCGGGAAATTAAAGACCTCACCTTGTTGCGGGTGGAATGGCCACATATCGTTAGAATACGGCAAACCATAATACTCATCGAAGCCATTTTGCAAGGGAAGAAATTCCTTTTGGCTACCTAAATGCCATTTACCGAAGATAGCGGTACTATATCCTTTCTGTTTCAATACCTCTGCGATCGTCATCTCATCCGGATGGATTCCGTAGTTCGAATCCGGTCCCGGAGCGCCGGCGAAACCGATACGATTCGGATAGCAACCGGTCAACAAGCCGGCACGAGACGCTCCACTGATCGGCTGTCCCGCCAAGAAGTGTGTAAAACGAACGCCTTCCGCCGCCATTTTGTCGATATTCGGAGTGGTATATCCGTAAGCCCCATTAAAAGAAAAATCTCCGTACCCCACATCATCCAAATTAATCAGGACGATATTCGTGTAATCAGCGGCTATGCCTGCCATTGAAAAGGCTGAGGCGGCCGTCAGTAACATTAGTTTATTCTTCATGATATTATTTATTGATATATTGGCTTGTAATTAAACAAATATAAACATACATAATCAGACGTTCTTTCTTTTTACATTTTTAAAGCAAGAATAGTCCTAGGATTATCACTTTTCTAAAGAACGCTCAAAAGCATCTCTCATCGCTTGCAACTCCTTTACTTTCTCGGGATATTGATCTTTGAAATTCATATGTTCCGTGTTTATCCTTTTCTAAGTTGGAAAGGAACAACTCATTAAGGACCTTCTCTCCCTCCGGAGTCACGTCATGGGGATTCGCTATTAATTTCCATTCCCCGCAACGGACAGCCCATTGCTTCCCAAAATCAAAATGAAGTGCCTTATGAGGAGAAGATTTGGAACTGTCTTTGATAAGTGGGAGTAAGCTCTTTCCATCCACATCCATCCCTTCCGCTGAAAGACCGCATAATTCGACCAAGGTAGGAAACCAATCGATATTCATCGCAACCTGATCACGTACCTCACCTTGTGGCAGCTCCTTGGGCCAGCAGATGATAGCCGGAACCCGGATACCTCCCTCAAACAAAGAGAATTTCCGGCCCGGTAAGGACCGCTATAGCCTCCTCCTCTAAAGTACGTTCCTCCATGCTATGCCCGTTATCCGATTGAAGATCAAGATGGTATTATCAGCCAACCCCTCGGCAGCCAAGAAGGTACGTAACTCCCCTAAATAATCATCGAAAGTAGAGACAAACGCCGCATACATTCTTCTGGGATTAGGTAGGTCCGCATAATAATCCAACCATTTCTCGCTGGGCTGCAATGGGTAATGAGGGATATTTACCGCCCAATAGATAAAGAACGGTTTCTCTTTATCTTCCGTAGCGAATTTCTTGATCTCTTTCAGGTTCTCTGCGGCGAAAAAGTTGCCCGGAGAATAGATCTCCCTCTCATTCTGCCACAAATCATGCCGATTCGGGCCACCCCAATAATAGAAATGGGAATAATTATCCACACATCCTCCTCGTATTCCCCAAAAGTAATCGAAACCCTGTGCGTTCGGCCCCTGTTCTATACGGTCGCCCAAATGCCACTTTCCGATCAAGGCGGTACGGTAGCCATTCGATTTCATTCGCTCGGCTATAGTCTCTTTCTCTACCGGTAAGAAACTATTCCCTCCCGCATTCACTGTAAGTCCCGCACGTTTGGCGAATTGTCCCGTCAATAAGGAAGCCCTCGACACCGAGCTAACCGCCGCCCCATAAAACTGGGTAAAGCGAACGCCTTGATTTGCCAAGGCATCCATATGGGGAGTACATAAATCTTTCGCCCCAAAGCAGTTCACGTCCAGTGATCCATGATCGTCCGTATAGATCAAGATCACGTTCGGATGAGCCGACTGAGCCTCAACGATACCAGCGAGCAGAAGCCCGCTGGTAGTTAAAATGAGTTGTTTTATATTCATGATTTATTTTCAAATACGATACCTCGCCTTAGTCCCAGTTCGGATTTTGCTCCAAATTTGGATTCAAGACTGTTTGGTTATAAGGGATCGGCCATAAATAATCTCGTTTCGGATTAAAAGAACGTTTCACGACTTCTATTCCATCATAATTATGCATCATACCATTATTCTCTTTCTCGGCGGTTTTCCAACGCAAGATATCCGAATAGTAGAGTCCTTCAAAGGTCAACTCGATACGGCGTTCACGGCGGATTACCTCACGCATCTGATCTTTCGTCAAACCTTTTGGTACTTCCGGCATATTGATATCCGGACGCCTACGCAATTGGTTGATGGCATCATAAACTGACTGATCAGGACCACTCGCCTCATTCTGCGCCTCGGCATACGTCAACAGAACTTCCGCATAACGAATTAAAATGAAATTGAAAGCCGAACGTTCTACTAAAGGAATCGTTACATCATCCTCATAAGAAGTGTATTTCTTCACACCGAAACCCGTAGTCGCCACATCTTCTTTTGTGATCGTCTTTCCTAAATACGGATAACCGATGCAAACGATCGATTTCAATAAATGAGGATCTCTGTTCTCATACGGACGAGTCGGATCATAAAGCGGTGACTCTTCTATCGTCTTCCCGTCAATACAGAGATATGTATCAACCAGTTCCTTCAAGGGAGCCGGACGATTCAAGCGCCAGATATTCTGATCATAATCCGTTGGATACTCCGGCAATTTCGCTTCTATATCAAAGATTACCTCACAATTATATTTATTATCTTCGCTAAAGAAATGACGATAATCATTGAATAATTGATAAACGCCAGACTCCATTACCTGCTTAGCAGCTTGGGCCGCCTCCGCCCAACGAGAATTATATAATAAAGTACGGGCTTTTAACGCTAACGCAGCACCTTTTGTCGCACGTCCCAAGTCTGAGCTAGCATAGGTGTCCGGTAGCACGGCAGCGGCCTCCTCCAAATCCTTGACAATCTGATTCACTACCTCGTCCTTGGAATTGCGAGGTAATTCGCTTGCTCATCCGCATTGGGAGCATCTATAATCAGTGGCACACCTCCGAATTTATCGACCAGACTTAAATAATAGAAAGCTCGTAAGAACTTGGCTTCACCCACCATCTTCGCCTTCTCCGACTCATCCATATCAACACCTCCGACATTAGCGATGAAAGTATTCGTACGGCCAATACCAACGTAACAGTTCTTCCATAAACTTCCGATTAGAGCCGTAGTAGACAAATGTTCACCCTTTCCAATCGCTTGCGTACCATTCGCCTCGTTATAAGGCATCGCATTCGCTGTCAACATATCGAATTCCATCGTATGCAATGAACGCCAAGGTTTCAATGCGTTGTAACATCCCATTATACCGGCGCTCGCATGCTCTTTTGTCTTCCAGAATGTTTCCGTGGAATATTGATCGGAAGGATCTACATCCAACCAGCTATCGCAAGCGATTAAACTCATACAAGCGACAGCGACACATATCATCTTATATATTTTACGTCTCATATTATTATTCCTTATTATTTAAAATGTGACATTAACACCTGCCGTATAAGTCCGTACAGACGGATAGGCATACCAGTTGCTTCCCTTCAAGTTCTTCTCCGGATCAAAATCCTTCATCGGAGAGAACGTGAATAAGTTTTGCGCATTGACAAAGACCTTTAATCTCTTAACCACACCGCTTTTCAAGAAAGAGGCCGGTACGTTATAAGAAAGTTGCAAGTTCTTCAAACGTAAATAAGAGGCATTTCTCAACCAGAAATCATTTGTACGGAAATTCTCGTTCAAGCATCCTTCATACGTAGTCAAGATAGGCAATGTAGCGCTGGTTCCCCGCTCGGGAGTCCAAGCATCCGTCAACCATTGTTCCGGCAAACCACAACCAAACCATAAAGGAGTAGCACCAATGCGGTCTCCATATGTATAGACATCAGTTACACCTTGGAAGAAAGCGCCCAGATCCCAATCCTTATATCCTAAGTTGATATTGAATCCATAAGTTATCTTAGGAATCACACCACCACGTATCTGGCGGTCATCTTCGGTAATTTTCCCATCTCCATTCGTATCCTCAAACTTCAGATATCCCGGTTTAGTAGCTGCGGTTTGATACGGACTATTCTTGATTTCCTCCTCAGATTGGAAAATACCGATAGCATGAAGCATATAATAAGAATCGATAGGCTTTCCTTCTTCCAAGATAAACATTCCATCAATGATTGTTTGCCCCTTCAAGCTAACGATCTTATTCTTGATAAAGGTCATATTTCCATTTACCTCGTAACGGAAGTCCCCGATATTGTTCCGATATCCCATATTCAACTCGAAACCTTTATTGCTCACCTCGCCGATATTACGGATCGGGCCATCCAGACCACCTACTTGATCCGGCAAAGTAACCTTTCGCAAGATGTCGGAAGTACGTTTATCAAAGAACTCGAAAGAGAAATCTAAGTTTCCGTTTAACAAGCTAGCGTCAATACCGACATTCGTCATGGTCGTTGTCTCCCATGTGATGTTCGGATCGTTATAGGCGGTAATAGCCGCTCCGGATTGCATCGCTCCATTTAACGGGTAGTTATAATCCGTAATTGAACCATCATTTTTATCACCTTCAAGTTCATTAGGTCCACGTAACGGAACAAATCGATACGCTCGTTACCCAATTGTCCCCAAGAAGCTCTCAATTTCAGATTATATATCCAAGGAATATCTTTCATAAACTCTTCCTCGCTCAAACGCCATCCGGCAGAGAATGATGGGAAAATACCCCAACGATTTCCTTTGGCAAAACGAGACGAACCATCATAGCGAAAGTTACCCTCAAATAAATAACGATCCTTATAACCATAATTCACCCTACCAAAGTAAGACATCAAGACTGATCTCGAGGAAGTACCCGCTACACTCGGATTACTAGAACCTGCGTTTAATTCGTGCAACTCGTTCCCTAAGAAACCTTCTACCTTAGCGGAAAACTCAGTCTTATCATCGCTCTCAAAACTATAGCCAGCCAATACTTTTACGTCATGGGCATCATTGAACTTCTTGCCCCAAGATAAAGTATTGAATACTGTAACTGCCAAGTCATTCTTATCACCTTTATAGGCATGGCGTGTATTCTGACCGTCATAAACCACTCGTTTCTCCTCATTGGTCTTCAACTGATATTCGTATACATCAGGCGCAAAACGAGATTGCAGATAATCATATTTGTTTAAACCGACATTCAAGTTATAAACGATATCAAACGGAAGCTTATATTCCGCAGACAAATTCGCCAACATACGCAAGGACTTATGCTTGTTCTCGCCCTCATCGGCCAACGCCAACGGATGGCGATAGATATTATGCCCAGGAGTACGGATAAAGGTATCCGCATAGCGACCATCGGCCGTATAAGTCGGGTGGAAAGCCTGCGCTTTATAAGTCATCTCCACTAAGTTTGCCACACCCGCTACCGGCTCATTATAGATCTGATAATGCGCATTGATATTAGCGCCGATCTTCAAACGGCTATTTACCTGAGCAGTCGTATTCACAGCTAAGGTATATTTATTGGAATCCGTTCCACGCAATACTCCATTTTGATCACCATAGCCTAAAGATACGGAATACGTATATTTATCATCACCTCCGGAGAAACGCATGTTATGCTCCATAATAAAGGCATTATTATACATAATATCCAACCAATTATTCTGCGGATACATAATCGGGTCTGTTAACATACCTTGTTTGTACTCCTCGATTAACGCATCAGAATAATCCACCGTTAGTTTACCTTCGTTCCGTTGCGCTTGGTTTCTCATTTCCATAAACACGACCGGATCATATACGAAGTTAGGCAGATAGGTAGCCTGCTGCACGCCGAAATAGTTATTATAATCGACGGTAAACTTACCTTTCTTTCCCCCCTTTGTCTTTACCAAGACAACGCCATTCGCCGCACGAGAACCGTAGATAGCGGAAGAAGCCGCATCTTTCAATACGGAAATACTCTCAATATCATTCGGATTTACCGCTTCCAACGGGAACTCGATGCCATCCACCAAAATCAACGGGTTATTATCGTTCAAGGTTCCCTGACCACGAATACGAATCGTCGCCCCGTCCGCTCCCGGCTGAGCACCCGCTTGATTTACGTAAACACCTTGCGTACCTTGCAACGCTTGGGTCGAGTTGGTGATCGGACGATTCTCCAACGTCTCCGCATCCAAAGAGGAGATCGCTCCTGTTAAATTCACTTTCTTCTGCGTTCCGTAACCTACGACCACAACCTCATCCAACTTCTGGGTATCCTCGGACAGGCTAACCATTACTTCGAAGAATTACCAACCTCGACCGTACGATCCGTATAACCAATAAAAGAAACTACCAAGATCGCATTGTCCGGTACTTCCAGACTGAAGTTTCCATCGATATCCGTAATCGTTCCGTTCGTAGTGCCTTTAACGACAACATTCGCCCCGATAATGGGTTCTCCCAAGGCATCTTTACCTGCCGGTAATCTTTCGTGCGAAGACTGGAATAAGGCATTCGGATGTGAGACACTTGAAACACTCTTTGACTTAATTATAATCTGCCGGTCTACAATCTCATATTGGTATCCCGTATTTTTCAAGGCTTGCTCTAAGACCTCCTCTAACGAAGCATTATTTGCTTTTACACTCGTTTTCCTATTTACATTTACTTGATTATCATTCAAGAAGAACGTGTACTCACTATTTTTCTCTATTTCTTTTAGCACTTCCGATATACTGCAATCCTGTTTATTCATGGAAAGCTTATAATTCTGTCCATAGGTAGAAGCGGATACAGTGCATGCGAAAGCCAAGGATAACAACGCACTTATCTTCATGACTCGGTTTACTTTTCTGATTTTTTTCATAACTTTGTAATGTTTCTGATGAATAAATTAGCAGGTGTGTCGGCCTCTCAACTCCTAACGCCTGCCGTCAAGAACATTGATCAGGAGGAGAAACCTAGTTTTTCCTCCTGTTTTTTATTAGACTCAAGAACTGTTAACAAGCATATCTCCTAGAATTTAACGTTAGACACTCATTTATCTCCCTTTATATATAGTTCATATTCATTGTCTTTCTCTCTGTATTTAATGGGCGACGTATTGCTCAGCATAAACAGGATTCGCTCCAAGGACTCATCCCGTACCTTAAACGTAAACCGATATTTCTCCGCTATCTCCTTCGGGCACTTTATCTTCCGCCCGAACCAAGGCTCCAGACGGGTAAGGATCATGCTCAAGCGTTCGTTCTCAAAACTGAGGACACCGTTACGCCAACCCGAATACTCCTCGGCATTAACCGTCTTAACTCTAACGGTATTCGCTTGTTTGTCGAAAACCAACATCTCGTTCGGGTTCAATATCACCTCACGCCTGTTCTTCACATTGGGACCTCCCAAGCCAATCTTCACCTTACCGTTTAACAGGATCGTCTCCAACTTGCTCTCGGAATCATAATTGAAAACCTCGAGGCCGTGCCCAAGGCCGTTACATCCATGTTCTTGGTATGCACGGTAAATGGTCTTTCCCGATCTTTCGCTACGTCGAAGAAGGCTTGCCCTTTTAATTCCACATCACGGGTCTTGCCATCGAAACTCTTTGGGTAAATCAACTGGCTATTCGGCCCCATTCTCACGGTCGTGCCGTCCGATAAGGAAACCGGCTCTATGCAACGGACACCGGAGGCCATTACATATATATATTGATCTTCTTTCGTATGAGACCAATAAACTACGCTTCCTACACCTAAAAGTAGCAATATGGAGGCGGCTATCGCCGTAATCTTATAGACCCAGAGTTTACGGACACCGTTTGTCGCCATTGTCCGGGCTATGATTCGTTCCCACATGCGATTCCCCACCACGGGATTCACGCGATCCGCAGCCTCGTCCCATTGGGAACGCATACGCTCTTCCACTTTTGGGTCACACAGCAAACGTTGCCGATCTTTCTCATCCAGAGCATCTCGCATCAACTTCTTCAATATCGTTCTCGTATCTTCGCTCATGTTTATTATTCTTGTTCTATTTATAAATACACGCCACGACTCCCCTCCCCCCTATTGGAAGATAAAAAAATTCGCTTAGGTTAATCAAATTCAGATAAGATACCCAAATACGATTGAAAAATAATCATGCCTAAAGCCTCAAGTACAATTAAATGTCCATTACTTATAGGTACTCTTTAAAATTATCTTTACGAAATTGTATTTTATCAGTATCTTCCTTGCTTTCCATCCTTATATTTCCGTCCTTTGTATTCAATGAAATTGGTTGCCGACGGTGTCGGCAGTATTTCCGACGCCGTCAGCAATATTTCCGACAGCGTCAGCAGCATTGCCGAGGGCGTCGGCAACCGATTTCATCAAATAGAAACGCCAAAGAGATAAACGTTAAATCTCCGAGGCATCCTATACATTATCCATTTAAATAACGAGAAAATCATGGGTAAACCAAGAAGTGGCATCCAAGTCAGTATTTATAATACACCGGGCAATGAACAACGCGGGCCAACATCCTGCGCACGAGTCATCACCAGAGATACCAAACGCATGAACGATATATGTGAGTATATTTCCGAATGCTCATCCGTCACCTCCGCCGACATAAAAGGTGTATTGGAGGCGCTTACTTCCTATATCGGCAGGGAATTATCCTATGGGTACAGCGTGGAACTGGAAGGATTGGGACATTTCTCGCCATCGGTAAAAAGCAAAGAAGTAACGGACCAGAAAGGAAATACTAAATCAAGCGCTAGCATACACGGCGTTAACTTCCGCTGCTCTCCCCGACTGAAGGAGATGGTAAAAAGAACGCCCCCATCTTGGTTAAACGGGAAAATCTGCAAACGGGAATCGAGGAAGGAAGGCTAAGATGTTATCTTATCTAGAAAGAAACTCATATATAAATCTCACCGATTACGCCGGCTTGAACAATTGTACCCGCTACCGTGCGAGCGAGGATATCAAGCAATTTATCAAGGATAACGTAATAGCCAGCGTAGGATATCGAACACACCGGATTTATGTGCTGCCTGAAAAAGAAGACGAGCAAAACTAAAACTTAGGACGAAAGTGGCACTTCCGGACTCTATAAATACGTGACCTAGGAAAGCGCTAGATAAACCAGATAAGTAACATGATATTTTTCTTCAAGAACTTCAAGGCTTCGCTGATTTGGTTCTCAACGGTCTTCTCGGAAATATTGAGTTGGAAGGCTATCTCTTTATAGCTTTTATGCTCCTTCCGGCTTAGATTAAAGATAACCCGGCGTCTTTCCGGCAATTCCTCTATCAAATGATCGATATACTCCCCCAAGTTATAGGCGGTGATCTCTTCCTCTAAGTCGTAGGAGGTCTCCATAGCGGACAAGACCGTCATTTTATAAAGTCCTCGTTCACGTTCTTCCGGTGCTGATTAAAGATCAAGTTACGGGTGATGACAAACAGAAGCCCCTTGAAGTTATCATCCTCCCGGATGAATTCCCTCGACTCCCAGACCTTGATAAACACCTCTTGTACCACATCCTCGGCCACATCCCGATTATTCAAATAAAGCCCGCAGAAATGATAAACCTTTTCCCAATATTGTTTATACAACATCGAAAAAGCCTCCCTATCTCCTTCTTTCAACGACTTTATAATTTGTCTCTCTTTCATTTAGCATCACATATCGTTTCGCAAAGATAATAAAATCATATACTAATAAAAGTTAATGATATCCCAGTTCTCCCGGACTTCTTTGTACTATTAATATAGCACGAGAAATAATGGAAGAAGAAAACAAACATATAAGCGATTTATTAATCCGATACGTAAATGGACTCTATACACGGAACGATATAGAGACCTTGCGGAAGTTAGCCTCATCCATAACGGAGCGAGCAGAATTAGAAAGCGAAATGGACCGGGTCTGGAGCGAAGCGCAGGACTTACCTCAATCCGATTCCCATAATCATCTGCTTTATAAAAAGGAGGCGCAAGACCTGTTGGATAAGACACGTAAAAGAGAAAGAAGAATCTCCCTATCCACTTTCATCAAGTATGCGGCGAGCATAGCGATTATCGTTTCCATCGGATTCGGAGCGAAACTATACCTAAATCATTCAGCGAAGCAGCATGCATCTGCCAGCGACCATCTCCTAACGGAAATAAGCGTCAATCATGGCGAACATAAGCAAGTCACCCTTCCCGATGGTACGGTCGTTCATCTAAACGCCGGTACCGTCATGCGATACCCAACGGAATTTACCTCTGACATCCGTTTGGTAGAAATGGAAGGAGAAGCTTTTTTCAATGTCATGAGAGAGAGGGCAAGCCCTTCATCGTCCGTACCCGACAAGCGACGTAAAAGTACTCGGAACCTCTTTCAACGTAAAAGCCTATCAAGAGGATGAGTTGATAGCCGTCAGCGTTCGGACCGGAAAAGTTGAGGTGGATATGCCCGAAAGCGTAATGCGTCTATTACCGAACGAGCAAGTAATCGTGAATAACGCGAATGGAGAGATCCTTAAAAAGAACGAGGACGCCCAAAAAGTAACGGCTTGGCTGCAAGGTGGCCTTTATTTCAACCGAACACCTATCAGTAGCGTTATACACGATTTGGAGCGGATGTATAATCAAGAGATCGTACTCGATCCGAATGTCGTATTCGACGATTACATCTATGGCGAGCACGACAATAAAAGTCTGGAAGCCGTACTGAACGCAATTCAATATTCAACCGGCATCCGATACCGGACGGAAGGAAACCGGATCGTGTTATACAAAACGAGTTATTAACCTTAAAATCGATTTGCCATGAAAGATACGACCTAAGCATAGCCACATAAAAAAGGGAAACCGACCTCTGACCTTCGATCTCCCTTTATCTTTCCCGATATGTACACCCTTGGATTGGACCCCCTTGGAGATTACATAAATCGGACTGTTTTTAAAAGTGTATAAAAACAACCTTTAAACATACAAAATTATGAACTTTCCAACTATTACTAGGTATAATTGGATGTGTTGTTCTATTATTTTAGTTTTTTTAGCGTTTAAGCTCCCCTAAGCCTCTGCAAGCCCAAGAAAATCAAAAAGAAAGAATAACGATTCAAGTAAAAAACCAACCCATACAAAAAGTCTTCGATGATTTGTCGAAGCAGACAGGATTAAAGTTTTTCTATGGAGAAGCCATCGCGAACCGGAACGTACAAGTTAACCTAAAGTTCAAAAACGCTCCCATCAACAGCGTATTGAACGAGATCACCCGGCAAGCCAATCTTTATTTTAAGCGAGAGAATAACACGATAGCCGTCAGTCTCGGAAACGCAGGCAACGCCTCCGTTCCAGTGACGCAAGACCGGAAAGTGACCGGTATCATTACAGATGAACGGGGCGAACCGATCATCGGGGCGAACGTCGTGGTAAAAGGTACGTCCAAAGGGACAGTTACCGACCTGAACGGTGAGTATAGCATCGAGGCGAATGGTAAATCGATCCTGCTCATATCTTACATCGGCTATTTATCGGAAGAAGTGCCGTAGGCAACAACAAGACCCTTAATATCCAGCTAAAGGAAGACGCCCAGAAGCTTGATGAGGTAGTCGTGATTGGTTACGGAACACAGAAACGAAGCAATCTTTCCGGAGCGATCTCGAAAGTCACCTCCGAGGTTATCGAATCTAAGCCCGTGACCAACGTGCTATCCGCCTTGCAGGGAGAAATACCGGGAATGGTTATCCAACGAAGCTCCGGCCAACCGGGTAACGAGGACTTTAAGATGAACATACGTGGAGTCTCATCCGCTAACGGAGACAATGCCCCGCTGGTTTTAGTAGATGGTATTCCCGGTGATATCAATATGATCAATCCGCAGGATATCGATGCCATCTCCGTCTTAAAAGATGCCTCCGCCTCTATTTACGGAGCACGGGCCGCAGGCGGCGTTGTCTTGATTACGACTAAGAAGGGAGCGACCGGCGCACCTAAGATCACTTACAATGGAAACTTGTCGATCTCCAAGATGACCGGTATGATGAAAGCGCCAACCAATTATGAGATGGCGATCATGGACAACGAGGCCAATATCCATAACGGCTCCGCCCCTATGTATACGCAAGAGCTTCTGGATAGGATCTTGTCCAACGACCCGAATCCGATCGATCACCCGTTGTATGGAGGATGGAAATTGTTCTTTACGAACACGGACTGGATGGACGAGCTGTTGAACAACGGCGTTCAGCATAAGCACAATCTCACTATCTCCGGTGGCGGCGAGAAATCCAATTATTATTTATCCGCCGGTTATAGCAAGCAATTCGGAGTCGTAAAATATGCCGACGACAATAACACCAAGTATAATCTACGTATGAACTACGATTATAGGATCACGGATTGGTTAAAGCTGGAAACCAAAGTAGCCTTGGACAATAATAAACGTACCGATGTAGGCAGCAACGGAGCGTGGGTAATCGGTGAGGCGATTCTGGATATGCCTAACCACCCGGTCTATAATGCCGATGGTAACTTCTTCACCCAAGGAGGCTGGAGCAATGCCGTAGCGTTGGCCAAAGAGAGCGAGACCGCCACGTTCAAGACCCGGGAGATGAATGGTAATTTCAGGTTAATCGCCAACATTATCGACGGACTGACCTTAACCGCCCAAGCCGGTGTTAATTATAAGAACAAGAACAATGAGGATATAGCGAAAGCGATCCCTCTTTATACATGGGACAATAATATCACCTACTACACCGGAGCGGGAAGTCCGGAGCAGTCTGCCGTGGATCGCACGACAGAAGAGACCGTTTACCAAAATTACACGGCCTACTTGAATTACGATAAGAACTTCGGCCCGGACCACCATCTGGACGCCATGTTAGGTATGGCCTACGAGACGGAGGAAGTCCGCATGTTCATGGCACGCCGTGATAACTTCATCTCGGATGAGCTGTGGGAGCTTAACCTCGGAGGCACGGGAAATATGAAGAACGACGCCAAAGCCGAGCATTGGGCTACCGGCTCTACCTTCGCCCGCCTAGGCTACAGCTTTAAGAACAAGTACATTCTGGAGACAAACTTCCGTTATGACGGTAGTTCCCGTTTCGCCCCCGGCAACAGGTGGAGAATGTTTCCCGGAGTCTCCGCCAGCTGGCGTATCTCGCAAGAAAACTTCTTGAAAAACTCCAAGGTATTCAATGAGCTGAAGTTAAGAGCATCATACGGACAGACCGGAAACCAAGAAGGTATCCGCCTGTATGACTATATCCAGTTGCTAAAGTTTAGGACGATGGCTGGGGAACTAAATTAATCTATCCGTTCGGAAACGGTTCCCAAAGCCAAGCCATGGGCTTAGACGTATTGGCCGGGGTAGACCGGACATGGGAAATTCTGGAGAATGTCAACGTGGGTGTCGATGCCGCTTTCCTTGATTCCCGCCTCGGCTTCTCGTTTGATTATTTCGTAAAAATGAATAATAATATGTTAATTCCGGTAACTTATCCCAGCATGTTAGGTGCG
>ENA-OQIC01000405-OQIC01000405.1-human-gut-metagenome-genome-assembly--contig:-NODE-405-length-19510-cov-2.461332_pt1 | contig 19510 bp, 27 predicted proteins | sample MGYA00242572_ERZ504736 | MGnify/ENA primary metagenome ERZ504736 (study PRJEB26092, sample SAMD00036201) | human gut metagenome | host: Homo sapiens | study: EMG produced TPA metagenomics assembly of... | reverse complement strand
CTTTTCTTATTCCGAGCCACTCTGTACGGAAAAGCAATTATCGGAACAATATCAGGTCAGTCGAATTACGGCAAAACATGCCCTGACGGATTTGGAACAAATGGGCGTTTTATATCGAAAGCGAGGTGTAGGCAGCTTCGTTGCTCCAAATGCAGCCAATCATCTAAACCGCCTTACACCGCCAAAGTATCTCCCCTCAAAAATGGTATCCTTTCTCCTTCCTTTTGACATCACAAAGGGCGGGATGTTTAAAACTGTCGAGGTGGTAAACAATGTCTTAAATGCTAACGGCTATATGATGAGTATTTATGTATCCGGCGCCAAAGAAAAATCCAATTTGCGCCTTCTTCTCTCTCAAAATCTTTCCGGACTTATTTATTATCCTGAGAGAGATAAAATTCATTTGGAGCTTCTCAATGAATTTGTTTTTATGAATATACCGATTATTGTAATTGATAAGACAACTGATTGTCCTTATATTCATAACATTGTTTCAGACAATTTTGCAGGCGGAAGATTATTAGGCGAACATCTTATTCAGTTAGGACATCGCAATATCACATTTTTCACAACTGCCCCACTGGAGGAAACCTCAACTGTCCGCAACCGCTTTGCAGGATTTCTTCATGCTTTGCAGGAAGGGGGAATTCAGCCAAATTCTTCCAATTTTGTTTATTATCCGCACAAGCTTACAGAAGAAGAATGTCTTGCGCCAAGCAGCGGTCCTCTTCAGGATACCTTACGTACTTTATATCAGAGAGGAACGACAGCAATTATTGCAGAAAATGACCGTGTTGCCCAGCTGATACAACTTGCCTGTCACTCTATGGTATTCGTATTCCTGAGGATATCAGCCTTTGCGGATTTGATAATGATGATGCCATCCGCAGTCTGGATATCACTACCATCGGACAGAACTTTTCACGTATGGGGCAGGAAATCGGACGTATATTTACAGAGTCTATGAATAATCCGAATTATCCCATACAGAAAATCACAATTCCGGTAGAATTATTTTCCCGCAGCTCTACAAAAGAGCCTCGGACACTCTCATAAATTCATATTGCAAAGAGCCGAAATATCCTCTTGGTATTCCGGCTTTTTGCTTTTGTCCTAAAATATTGTAAACGCAAAAATAGAGGCAGTGAAATAAATCACACCCTCTATCTTACAGGAAAGCTTAGGCTTCCTCTGTCTTAATGATTTCTTTTTTATTGTAGCTTCCGCATGCACGGCAAACTCTGTGAGGCATCATTAACGCACCACATTTGCTGCATTTTACTAAGTTTGGAGCACTCATTTTCCAGTTTGCACGTCTTTTATCTCTTCTTGCTTTAGAAGATTTATTTTTTGGACATATAGACATAGGTTACACCTCCTTAAATTTGCTAAATATATCACTGATTACCGCCATTCGGGGATCTGGACTTGTCTGGTCGCATTCGCATGAGCCTTCATTCAAATCTTTGCCGCATTTAGGGCAAATTCCCCGGCAGTTCTCTTTACATAGAACCCTTAAAGGCCAATGGATTAAAATCTCATTATGCACTAACTGCTCTACGTCCAGGCTGCAACCTGTGACATAATTAATTTCATCTAAGTCTTTTATCCTGTCTTCCCTCGAAGCCTTCATGTCAATTTCCTCCGATATATCAACCTCAAATTCAGTGGGAACATCCTTCAGGCACTTATCGCAAGGTATCGCCAGAACAATACTGCCCTTTGCTTCTATTTTGACAACCTTCTTACCTGTATTGACTAAAGTCACACAGATTGGCTTTTTTTCAATAACCGGGAAGCTTCCCAGCTTTGATTGAAAGAAATCCATGGAAACAGGTGCTTCAACAACCTGTGTCTTTCCTTCTATGGATAAAATTTCTGATAAATCAATTAGCATAATAGTCTCCTAATCACACCTTGTAAATTATACATAGGGATTTACAGTTTGTCAACCATTATTTTGAAACTAATTCAGCAGTTTCCTGACAAATAGCTAATTCTTCATTTGTAGGAACGATTGCTACTGTTACTTTAGAGTCCGGAGTAGAGATGATTTTGTTCTCTCCTCTTGTCTGGTTTGCTTCTTCATCCAATGTAATTCCAAGGTATCCTAAGCTTTTTACTACTGCTTCACGTACAGGAATTGCGTTTTCACCGATACCGCCTGTAAATGCAATAGCGTCTACACCGTTCATAGCTGCTACATAAGAACCGATATATTTAATAATTCTATAACATAAGCAGTCTACTGCACGTTTTGCATCTTCGTTGCCCTGTTCTCTTGCTTCATTTAAATCACGGAAGTCACTGGAAAGTCCTTTGGAAAGTCCCAGTAAACCGGATTTTTTATTCAGGATATTTACCATTTCTGTTACGTCAATGTTTTCTTTTTTGCAGATAAAGTCAAGAACAGCAGGGTCTAAGTCACCGGAACGTGTTCCCATAACAAGACCTTCCAATGGAGTAAGGCCCATAGAAGTATCTACACATTTGCCGTTTACAACTGCACTGATGGAAGAACCGTTTCCTAAGTGCGCTACGATAACTTTAGAGTTATCAGGGTCTAAGCCTAAGAATTTAATTGTTTCTTTGGATACAAATCTGTGAGATGTTCCGTGGAAACCATATTTACGAACTTTATATTTATCATAGTATTCGTAAGGAATTGCATACATATATGCTTTTTCCGGCATTGTCTGATGGAAAGCTGTATCAAATACGGCTACGTTTGGTTTGCCCGGCATCAGCTCCATACATGCACGGATACCCATTAAGTTTGCAGGGTTATGCAGAGGTCCTAAATCGCAGCATTCTTCGATTACAGAAATAACTTCGTCATTGATAATGCAGGAGTCAGAAATTTTTGCTCCGCCGTGAAGTACACGATGTCCGATTGCTTCTACTTCGTCTAAGCTTTTTAAAACACCTGTGTTTGGATTTACTAAAGCATCTAATACCATTTTAATCGCTTCAGTATGAGTAGGCATTGCTGCTTCTGTTACTTCTTTTTCTCCGCCTGTTGGCTGATATACTAATCTTCCGTCCAGCCCAATACGTTCACATAAGCCTTTTGCTGCTACTGCCTCTGTTTCAGAATTGATTAACTGGAATTTCAGTGATGAACTTCCGCAGTTTACTACTAATACGTTCATATTCTCTTCCTCCGATATCTTAAGATAATCTATATACAGATTGCTCTGTAATTCTGGCCGTTTTGACCATTTCTATTTTCATTATACACTGTTTCTTTATCACAAACAAGAGAAGGTTTTGGATTTTTGTGGAAAAGCTCTCTTATTCTTGTATTATTTTTCAAACATTTTTTCACCGACAGAAAACTATTGTCAGTTTTCTACTTTCTCCTGTATACTAAGCAGTAGAAAACGGAGGTACGATTATGCAAAAAGCAGTGGGTATTATCGCAGAATATAATCCTTTTCACAAAGGACATGAATATCAAATTCAACAGGCAAAAGAACAGACAGGGGCGAATATTGCTATTATTTTAATGAGCGGAGATTTTGTACAGCGGGGTACTCCTGCTATTTTCGCAAAGCATCAGAGAACTGCCATGGCACTTTTGGGTGGCGCTGATATTGTTTTCGAGCTTCCTTCCTTTTATGCCTGCGGCAGTGCAGAATATTTTTCATCAGGGCAGTTTCTGTTTTCAATGCGTTAAATTCCATTGATTTTCTGTGCTTCGGAAGCGAGAGCGGTGAAATTGATACCTGTCGCTTCTTAGGAAAGCTGCTCGCAGACGAACCAAAGCTCTATAAAGAAAAGCTGCGCAGTTTTCTTAAACAGGGACTGTCTTTTCCTGCTGCCAGAAAATCTGCATTGGCAGAATATTTGAAAGAAAAAGATATCCCTTTTTCTGAAGACTTTTTAGATACGCCAAACAATATTTTAGGTATCGAATACTGTAAGTCTCTCGCTGCTCAAAACAGTTCCATTGTCCCTGTTACCATAAAGAGAATTGGCAGCTCCTACCATGAAACTTCCCTTTCTTCAGAATATCCCAGTGCCTCTGCCATACGCAGAGAGCTTATTGCTGCTTGGAATACTCAGAAATTTCTTTCTGATACTTTAAAAAATGCACAGCCGCCTGCTGTAAAGGATTACCTCTGCGCTCTATTGGAAAACGAAACTTTTCTCATAGAAGATGACTTCTCACTACTTTTGAAATATGAACTGATGAAAAATACACCGGAAAGTCTGTGTGCCTTTTCTGATATGTCTCCTGATTTAGCCAGACGAATTTATCATCATTTGAATACCTTTGAAACTTTTACACAATTTGCAGAACAATTAAAAACAAAAGAGCTGACTTACACCCGCATTTGTCGGGCTTTGCTCCATGTATTATTAAATATTCCTCTGATTTGCCTGCTATCTCTCCTGCGTATGTAAGACTGTTGGGATTTAAAAAAGAAAGTTCTTTCTTTTTGCGTATTTTACAGAAAAACAGTGATATTCCAATCATTACAAAAGCCGCCGATTATAAAAAATTATTGCCAAAAGAAGCTCACTCTCTTTTTGAAAAAGATTTGTTTGCTTCCAACCTTTATGAAACAGTAAAGTGCAATAAAAAATCGACAGCCTTTACAAACGATTTGCAAAAGCCGCCGATTATTCTTTAATTCTTAGTTTTTAAAGCTGTGAATTGGTGCCGGTATTCTTCCCTTACGACTGACAAAAGCCTCACAGGAATATGGATTTACCGGCATAATCGGTGCATATCCCAGTAAACCGCCGAATTCAACAGTTTCTCCTACACCTTTTCCGATAACAGGAATAATACGAACTGCTGTTGTTTTCTGGTTTACCATACCGATTGCACATTCATCTGCAATAATACCGGAAACAGTAGATGCCTTTGTATCTCCCGGAATTGCAATCATATCAAGACCTACGGAGCATACACAAGTCATAGCCTCCAGCTTTTCAATAGTTAAAGCATTGGCTACCACAGCATCAATCATACCCTGATCCTCACTTACAGGAATGAAAGCTCCGCTTAATCCGCCTACATAAGAGGACGCCATAACGCCGCCTTTTTTTACCTGATCGTTTAACAGGGCTAATGCTGCGGTTGTTCCCGGCGCTCCTGCATATTCCAGACCGATTTCACAGAGAATATCTGCCACACTGTCTCCAATCGCCGGTGTAGGCGCAAGAGATAAATCCACAATTCCAAAAGGAATGCCAAGACGTTTAGATGCTTCCTGCGCTACCAGCTGTCCACACGTGTTACCTTAAATGCTGTCTTTTTAATAGTTTCACAGAGGACCTCAAAGCTTTCGCCCCGTACTTGCTCCAAAGCTGTTTTTACAACACCCGGACCTGAAACACCTACGTTAATAATGGCATCTGCTTCTGTTACCCCATGAAAAGCTCCAGCCATAAAAGGATTATCATCCGGCGCATTACAAAATACTACCAACTTCGCACATCCTAAAGAGTCATCCTCTTTCGTTGCTTCTGCTGTTTCCAGTACAATTTCACCCATAAGGCGCACAGCATCCATATTGATGCCTGTCTTTGTAGAGCCAAATTTACGGAGCTGCACACTCTTTCTGTACTAGCCAAAGCCTGAGGAATAGAACGAATTAAGAGCTCATCTGCCTGTGTCATTCCTTTACATACTGTTGCAGAATATCCGCCGATAAAGTTCACGCCTACTTCTTTAGCAGCTCTGTCTAACGTTTCTGCCAAGGTCACAAAATCCTCCGGAGTTTTGCAGGCAGCGCCCCCTACAAGGGCAATGGGTGTAATAGAAATTCTTTTGTTTACAATGGGAACTCCGAATTCCTTTGAAATGTCCTCTCCTGTTTCGACCAGACGGCTGGCAAGGCGGGTAATCTTCTCATAAATTTTGCGATTTAACTCCTGTAAATCTGCATCAATACAATCCAAAAGACTAATTCCAAGTGTAATGGTACGAACATCCAGATTTTCCTGTTCAATCATTTTGTTCGTTTCATTTACCTCATACATGTTAATCATAGTTGTTTCCTGTCCTTTCTTCCTGCCATCTTTTAAATACGATGCATTTTTGTGAAAATATCTTCTAACTGTGCATGAATAACAACACCGATTTCTGTGCCCACTGCATCCAGCTCTTCTGAAATTACACTGATTTTCTTGGAACACATACTGGTGTCTGTAATCATCATCATATTAAAGTATCCGTCTACAATGGTTTGTGTGATGTCTAAAATGTTAATATTGTTTTCTGCCAGATAAGTACAAACCTTTGCTGTAATACCTACGGTATCCTGTCCTACTACTGTGATAATGGTTTTTTCATGCTTTTGTCCTCATTTCTTTCTTTTTATACTGTCACTAAATCGGAAACCTGCTCTCTGTGCGCTACCATAATTTTAAAATCCGTAGATTTCCACGGGTTTTCTCCCATGGTAACTTCGGAGCATACAGTTTCATAAGCGAGAGCTTCATAATTATTTTCCCGACTTAAATGTCCTAAAAAACAGCTTTCATCTGGTCGTGTAAAAGCCTGCACAAAAGACGCCCTGCCGTTTCATTGGAAAGGTGTCCTCTTTTCCCTAAAATACGCTGCTTCAAATAATAAGGGTAGCTTCCTACCTGCAACATATTCACATCATGGTTTGCTTCTAAAAGAAGCACATCAAGACCTGATAGATTTTGAACAATATATTCATCATAATATCCCAAGTCTGTTGCAATACCTACGGATTTTTCTCCCTGATTCACCCGATATCCCACCGGTTCTGCCGCATCATGGGATATTGCAAAGGCTGTATCTCTAAATCGCCTATCTGAAACCTTTTATTTGCTTCAATAGGATGAAAAAGCCCCTCCGGCATCTTTCCCAAAGAGCTCATTCCCTGCATTGCCTCCATTGTCCCTCTGGTACAATAAATCGGAATTTTATACTTTCTGGAAATCACTCCCAGCCCCTTAATATGGTCGGAATGTTCATGGGTAACCAAAATACCGTTACAGTCACCGGTGGTATGGTTAATGCTGCGAAGTCCTTCTTCAATACGCTTTCCGCTAATCCCCACATCCACTAATAAGCCGGTGGTATCACTTCCAACATAAATACAGTTGCCACTGCTTCCGCTGGCTATACTACATAAATTCATAATAAGTTCTCATCTTTCGCTCAATTTGAAGATAAGTATGTGCTACATCTTCATCGTTATATAACTGGAAGTCGCACCGAGCCTCAAATTCCTCATCAGGAGCTGATTTGCCATCATGCGCTGAATTTTCTCATCGGAATATCCTCTGTCATGACTCAGTCGCTCCATACGTACTTCTTTTTCGCAATAAATATACCACATCTCATCACAAATTTCATCATATTTTTCTTCCAGCAGCAAAGCTGACTCAATAAAGAAAAATTCTGTCTCTTCTTTTTTTGATTTTTCAATTTTCTTTTAAAATATATTTTTTCACCGCAGGATGTATAATATCATCCAGCTTTTTCAGCATTTCCCCGTCCTCAAATACAATGGAGGCAATGGCTTCTCTGTTTAAAGAAGTATCATCTTTTACAATCCATTCCCCAAACAGCTGAATAACCGGCTCATAGCAAGCTCTTCCCGGCATCATCAGTAAGTGCCTACGTCATCCGCCTTCACAATTCGGCTGTCAAAATGTTCTTCTATATAATTTAATACCGCACTTTTCCGAACCCACTCCGCCTGTCACTCCTATAATTCTCATACCCATTCCTCCTTTGTAAATCTCTATTTTGCCTCGTACCAGTTTTCCCCTGTGTGCATATCGATTTCAAGAGCCACAGATAAATGTGCCGCCTCCTTCATCTCCTGCTCCAAAATAGCAGAAACCTGCTCCACTTCCTCTTTTGCTGTTTCAATCAACAGTTCATCGTGTACCTGCAAAACTAATCTGGATTTTTAAATTTTCTTCTTTTAAGCGCTTATTTACTCGTATCATGGCAATTTTAATAATATCTGCCGCCGTTCCCTGAATTGGGGAGTTCATAGCCACTCTTTCTCCGAAAGAACGCTGCATAAAATTGCTGGATTTTAACTCCGGTACCGTCTGCGTCTGTGAAACAACGTAGAAACATAGCCTTTTTCTTAGCCTCTTCTACTAAACCATCTAAAAATCCTTTGATTTTCGGATAAGTCTGAAAATAGCTTTCTATATACTGGGCAGCCTCTTTTCTGCTGATACTTAAATCCTGACTAAGTCCGAAAGAGCTGATACCATATACAATTCCAAAATTTACAGCTTTGGCATTTCTTCTCTGAAGAGGTGTTACTTCATCGAAAGGAATGTGAAAGACCTGTGAAGCCGTAATTCTGTGAATATCCTGCGCTTCCTGATATGCCTGAATTAGCTTCTCGTCTCCTGACATGTGTGCCAGCACACGAAGCTCAATCTGGGAATAATCTGCGTCTAAGAATATAAATCCGTCTTTTGGAATAAATACTTTTCGAAGCAGTCTTCCCAATTCTGTACGAACCGGTATATTCTGTAAATTCGGCTCTGTACTGCTAATTCTCCCTGTTGCGGTGATGGTCTGATTAAAAGTAGAATGTATTCTGCCATCTTCTGCAATATAGTTGGCAAGTCCGTCTGCATAAGTGGATTTTAGCTTTGTAAGCTGTCTGTATTCTAAAATATCAGCCACAAGCTTATGCTCGGGAGCTAATTTTCCAGCACATCGGCCGCTGTGGAATATCCTGTTTTTGTCTTCTTTCCTCCGGGCAGCTCTAATTTCTCGAACAAAATCACCCCAAGCTGTTTGGGAGAATTAATGTTAAATTCCTCTCCTGCCTGCTCCCAGATTTCTTTTTCCAAAGCTTCAATGCGAACCTGAAGCTTTTCTCCATATTCCTTTAATGCCTCCGCTTCGACTAAAATACCCTCTTTCTCCATATCTGCAAGTGTAAACAAAAGAGGCATTTCCATGTCAGTATAGAGCTCTTTCATATTTTCCTTTTCCAGAGCTTCCAAAAGTGATGTTCTGGATTTCAAAGCAGTATATGCCATATAACAGACGCTTTTGGCAAGTTCTTCTTCTTTTTCATTAGCAGCCTTTATATAGGATAATTTACCCAGTAAATCTTCCTTAGCAGGAAACATTTCTCCTAAAAATTCTTTTGCAATATCATCGTAAGTATACTCGGATTTTAAAGGATTTAAAAGGTAGGCTGCAAGCCCTGCATCAAACATATCGTTATGAGATTTCAAATCCATATAGCGCAGCATTGCCTTAATATTCAATGAAGCAATCAGTTTGCCCTGTTGGCAAAACTCCTGCGTTTTTTCAATGAGATAGTCTTCTGTCACAAAGCCCTGCGGCAAAATACTGTATACCTCTGTTTTTTCTTCTCCCCATGCCAGACCTAAGCCTAAAATCTGCCCTTTTTCTTCCAAAAGCTCAATACCTACAACAGGTTCTTCTAAAGCTCTTTCAAAAATCTTCTCTGTTTCTGTAAAATCTGTAATATATCGGAAGCTTTCTTCTATTTTATTTTCTTCTCCTGTATCCTCAAAACGGGAAAGGAAATTTTTAAATTCCAATTCTTTGAAAAATTCATACGCTTCCGGTGTATAAAGATTATGAATTTTCGCACCTTCCCAATCATATTCAATCGGACTGTCAATGCAAATGGTTGCCAGTTCCTTGCTCAGTACAGCCAAATCATAATGTTCCAAAAAAGCAGTTTTTGCTTTATTCGGCTTTAATTCCTCTGCATGCGCCTTGGCATTTTCTACTGTTCCGTATTCCAACAGGATTTTCGTCGCTGTCTTTTCTCCTACACCCGGAAGTCCCGGAATATTGTCTGCGGTATCTCCCATCAATGCTTTCAACTCAATAATCTGTAACGGCGTAAGCTGATAAGCCTCTTTCACATCATTTTCATAATAATCTTCGATGGTAGTTTTTCCGCCCTTTGTCTTTGGAATACGAATACAAATATGAGAAGATGCCAACTGCAATAAATCCCTGTCACCGGAAAGAATGGTAACGTCCATACCCTTTTCTTCACTTTTCTTTGCTACGGTTCCCAGAAGGTCATCTGCCTCATATCCCTCTTTGGTAATCATGGTAACGCCCATTGCTGAAAGCACATCCTTCATCACCGGTATCTGCTCTCTTAATTCCATTGGCATAGGCTTTCTTGTTCCTTTATAAGCCTCATACTGCTTATGGCGGAAGGTAGGAGCATGTAAATCAAAAGCAACCGTAAGATAATCCGGCTTTTCCTCTTCCAAAATCTTAAATAAAATATTTAAGAAACCATAAATCGCATTTGTATGAAGTCCTTCCGCATTTGTCAAATCAGGCAATCCGTAAAATGCCCTGTTTAATATACTGTGTCCATCTATCAGCAGGATTTTTTCCCTCATTGAATTCTCCTTAAATTTTTTAATGCAAACATTATACCACGTCGACTGCCGTCTCCGTGAGTTTTTCGCCTTATAGAGTCCTCTGCGTACACGCAGGACTCTGCAAGGCTCATTATACCACATAAAGTGCAAAAAAGACAGGCAATGCCCATCTTTTTTGTCTTCTCTTTATAATACAGCCAGAAAACGTCTGAACGCTTCTCTTCCTTCTTCTGTACATTTGTATACACCGGCATCCTCCAACACATGAACAAACACCTGTCCAACCTCTTCATGAAGAATGTCCATTACATTTTTCTTTGTAATCTTTTCGTATTTTGGCGCAAATTCTGCTACCCATGCCGCATGTTTTTCCAAAACTTCGTTTTCAGCAGGATTTTTACCTTCCACAAGATATTCTGCCAAAAGCTCCATTTCTTCTTTTAAGCGTGCAGGAAGCACTGCCAATCCCATAACCTCAATCAAACCGATATTTTCTTTTTTAATATGGTGATATTCTGCATGAGGATGATATACGCCTAATGGATGCTCCTCTGTTGTAACATTATTTCTCAGTGTTAAATCCAATTCATACATATCGCCTTTTTTTCTGGCAATCGGTGTGATTGTATTATGTGGTTCTCCGTCTGTTTCTGCAAAAACTAATGCAGCCTCGTCTGTATATCCTCTCCATGCGTCCAAAACATGACTTGCCAAATCAATGAGGCGCTTCTCATCCTTACTGCGAATTCTAAGCACAGATAACGGCCATTTTACAATACCTGCTTCTACATCTTCATATCCCGGAATAGTGACCGTTTCTTCCATTGGAGCTTTTGCCATTGCAAAAGTATAGTGACCGCCTTGGAAATGGTCATGACTTAAAATAGAACCGCCTACGATTGGAAGGTCCGCATTAGAGCCAAGGAAATAATGCGGAAACAGCTTAATAAAATCAAAAAGCTTCACAAAAGTATTTCTTTCAATTTTCATTGGTACATGCTGTCCGTTAAATACGATACAGTGTTCATTATAATAAACATAAGGAGAATACTGAAATCCCCACTGGCTTTCATTGATTGTAATCGGAATAATTCTATGGTTTTCTCTTGCAGGATGGTTCAATCTTCCGGCATATCCTTCATTTTCTATACAGAGCTGGCATTTCGGATAAGCGCTTGCTTTTGCATTTTTTGCAGCTGCAATGGCTTTCGGGTCTTTTTCTGGTTTGGAAAGGTTAATGGTAATATCAATGGTTCCATAAGGGCTTTCCACTGTCCATTTCTGGTCCTTTTTAATACGATAGCGGCGAATATAGTCGCTGTCCTGACTTAATTTATAGAAATAATCGGTAGCTGTTTCCGGACTTTTTTCGTATTCTTTCCAGAATTTTTCCTGCACCTGAGAAGGACGAGGCATTAAGCAGTTCATAATTTTTGTATCAAATAAATCCCTGTATCCGATGCTATCCTCGATAATATTTCTTTTCACTGCTTCATCTAAAAGATTTTTTAAAATCTCTTCTAAATCGGTATTACATGCTTCTGTTGGCTCTTCATAATCATCTTCATGAAATAAATCAAGCAGTAAATTAATTGTATAATTTTTTTCACATGCAGGAACAAGACCTGCTTCCATACCGTACTGTACTAAATCTCTGATGTCTTTATTTAACATTTTTTCACCTTTCTTATTTTACTGAATTCTTCTGGAACCGTCACCGATTTCTACTACATAAAAATCTGCTGCATAACCAATCTCTTTTTCATAAATTTCTCCCACATTCTGAATAAAGGAGTCAATTTTATCTTCTTTTACAATGCTGACTGTGCAACCGCCAAAGCCTGCACCTGTCATGCGGGAGCCGATTACTCCATCCTGTTTCCAAGCAGCTTCCACAAGGGTATCCAGCTCTTTTCCTGTCACTTCGTAATCGTCACGAAGAGAAATATGTGATTGGTTCATAAGCTTTCCAAAAGTTTCCAAATCATTTTCTTTCAATGCTTTTACTGCCTGAATGGTTCTCTGGTTTTCATATACTGCGTGCTTTGCTCTTTTACGGCATATTGGATTTGCGATAAAAGCTTTCACTTCTTCAAATTTTTCTTCTGTCAGTTCACCAAGCGCTTGAATATTCTCGTGTTTCTGAATATCTGCCAGCGCTTTCTCGCACTCCGCACGTCTTTCATTATATTTTGAGTCTGTCAGTTTTCTCTTTTTATTGCTGGCTGCAATCACAATTTTTGCCCCGTCCATCTGAATTGGTGCATATTCATAATGCAGATTGCCGGTATCTAAGAAAATAGCGTGATTTTCTTTTCCCATGGCAATGGCAAACTGATCCATAATTCCACAGTTCATACCGTTAAATTTATTTTCTGCATACTGTCCGTACAGAGCCAAGTCAATCATGGAAAGTCCTTCAAAGCCAAAAAGGTCTACTAAGATAACACCCATCAACAGCTCTACGGAAGCAGAAGAAGATAAACCGGAACCGTTTGGAATATTTCCATACATAACCATGTCAAAACCGGTATCTGCCACATAGCCTTTTTCTTTAAAGGTCCAGACAACTCCCTTTGGATAGTTTGTCCAGTTGGCTTCTTCTCGGTATACCAAATCATCCAAGCTTGTTTCAAAAACGCCTAAACGGCTGAAATTCTCAGAATAGAAGCGGATTTTTCTATCCTCTCTCTTTCTTGCTACGCCGTAAGTTCCGATTGTCAAAGCACATGGAAAAACATGTCCTCCGTTATAATCCGTATGCTCCCCGATAAGATTTACACGTCCCGGAGAAAAATAGCTTCGAATATCTCCTCCCTCTCCATAAAGCTCCTGAAATTTTTTAATAGTTGTTTCTCCATCTCTACCTCCCAATTATAGCTTTACTTTATTTAAAACATTTTTTATGTTTTATTTTATATTTTATGTTTATAATGAAATTATAGCATATCTATTCCCCTTGTAAAGACTTTTTTGCCTAATATTTTAATTTCATTACTAAGTCCTGCGGATAATCCCCAAAGCAGCTTCCGAAAATGTTTACACCACCCACATGAGGAGCGTCTTCCTTAATTCCTATTCGCACCGAAATATAATCTCCCTCTGCCAGAGAATATTCTTTAATTCTTTTGTTACTAATCAATTCTTCATCTAAATACGTCCCTGTTTCGTCGATACGCCATGTTTTTAAATTTCCGTACTGAGTGTTTTTATCTTCCCACCAATCCGGATTTAATTTCCCCCGTCTGCCTCCAAAATCGGAAGGGCAGGTCCAAGTACCTGCTTCTATGCCGTTAATCCATAAGGTAATATCAGAAGGACAGTCTAAATTGTAATCTGCGGTTTCCGAACACAATTCTGCGGAAAATTCCATTCCTTTGGCATCTTCTCTTTGCAATCCTGCATTTGGAAAACGATATTCCAAATAACCGGAGGAAAACCACACCAGCTTTGCAGTCGTCCTTCTGGGGTCATAAAAGCATCTGGCTCATCCTCCCCGTCAATATATTCCTCCTCGTTTACCATCCCGCAGGTAGGTGTAATTTTATAATCCACATAATTTCCTACGGGCATAGAAATAATTTCTTCTCTTTTTTTCGTTTCCCTTTTTTCCAAATGCAGTAAAATGCTGGTTTCCTGAAGAATACAAAGCTTCATAGAACCACGAATTCCCGGCTTTAGTTCTGTACGAATTAGGTTCGCTTCCTGAAGCACCCGCACGTGCAGCGCTGCGGAAGACGGAGGTATTTCCAATATTTCTGCAATTTCATTTACACAGAGAGGTTCTTTTTGCAAAAGCTCTAAAATGCGAATTCTAATCTCAGAAGAAAGGGCTTTTCCAAGTGCCATCAGTTCTTTTTCATCCTCTAAATTCAATCGTCTGCTCATTTTCCTTACTCCCGATTTTCTTGCAAATTTTAATTCTATTGTACCTTGTTTTCTCATGCTTGTCAATGGCGCAAAAAAAGGAGTTGCCGCATGAGACATATCTCCTAAACGGCAACTCCTCCTTTTTTCTATTCGAATGGTTAGTCAATATTCAGTTTTTCTAAAAGACTGTTGAAAGCTTCTCCTTCCATCATGTATAAATTGTTCTGCATCTGAGTTCCTCTGTCTTCAAACAGAATGTTAAAATTAAGCTCATAGCTCACCTTGCTTCCCAATCCATAATGCCCCATTTCATAAGTAAGGCTTGGAAGAATTTCTTCAATCTCTGCCTTGTCTGTAATTACTTCTTCTACATATTCGCCATTGCTTCTTGTTCCATAGCAAGTAATACTCAGAATGTCATCTGATGAAAGCTCTTTTAAAGGCTGTCCTGCATTTTCCAGAAGCTCTCTTGTCTTTGTAAAACTTTCATAAATCGGAAAATCCGTTGTCTGATTATAATTTTCCTCAATTTTTTCTTCTACGGATAGATAGCCTAGAATTCTGTCTTTGGAGCTTTGTTCCAAAGTCATACTTTCCAACTCTCCTTTATAGGTTTTATAAATATTATCTATAACGTCTTCTGTTGCATTAAGCTGAAGTCTTTTATCAAAAATATCTTTTACATATAAGTATTCTATATCCTGTTCTGATACATAGCTAGTAGGCAGCATTGTTTTTTTATAATCCCAGTTATCATAAATATCAGAGGCCAAGGCTAAAATTTCTTTGCTTTCCGGCAAGTAATAAGCTCTGTTTACGGTTCTTCCGTTTTTTAAGTGATAGCGGATGTATACAGATACCATAACGCTTTCATCCTCTTCTGTAAGAGCCATGTGCTTTGAGTCCGAAGAAAAGCCGGAGCTATATCAACACTTTGCTTATCATGATCCTTATAATAATTTACACCAAGCTTTGCCATTTCATATATAGCATCAAAATCTTTTGTCTGATTTCTCTCCATCTGTTCATCTGCTCCCACCGGATATTTCATCGGATAATTTGCTCTTTCATTGATACTAGTAAAATAAACAGACATAGTCTCCACATCATCTTTTTCCGGCAAGTATTCATCCACACCTAAAATATCCATTTTATATCCGGCTAAAACCACTGCCAAGACAGCTAAAATCACACCGGTTGATATTTGGGGCCGAATACATTTACGAATATCCACAGTAAATAAAAATTCAAATACACAAGATAAAACAATTGACACTAAAATCACAGATACGCACAGCCACAAAAATTCATGCTCCATACCCGCACTAAAAAACAGAGAAATTAAAACAGAAATCGGCAGCACTGCACAAACCTTAATCATCGGCTGAAGCTTCTGGAAAGCTACGGATTTATGAAAGCTCTCGGACGGTCGTATTTTATAAATACACACATCTACTGCTAAAACCACAGCAATTAAAATTACTGCATAAATCACATACCCTCTTATACTGCCTGTTTTTGCTACCCAAAGATCCAGCGCATCCAAATGTGAAATAATAGGACTTAAATATTTTGTAATCCCCGGCTCTTGAAACTGTGCTAAAGTGTCAAAGAACATATTGTTCATATAATGATATGCCCCATATACAATCCAACCGTAAGACATAAAGCCCGCAAAAGCAAGAATACCTGTAAATAAATTCCCTGTCAGCAGTATAGCCAAAATTGCAAACACATACAATTCAAGGAAAAACAAAATATTCATTCCAATTGCAACAATCGTCTGAACTCCACTTTGAGCGCTGACTCCATGATAGCCGATGCCAATTAAGTAAGTGATGCCTACACTCAATAAATACGGTACAAAAACATGAAAAAGCCGCTGAAAAAAGGAATAACAAAAAGCTCTTCTCTTTTTAAAGGGAGACTGTGATAAAAATCTGTTTTTCACCGGAATACAAATAACAGAAACCTATAACGCCTAATAAAACAGCAATCACTCCGATAAAAATCGTCGCCATATTATTCTCCATTCCGATGCAGTTTAAAAATTCCATCTTCACCGGATTCATTTCATTCTCCATAGGAATAATTGCTTTTGCCCTGTCTAATGCCATAATTGTTTTTAACGGAAATATTGCAAGAAATCCCAACGTTATAAGAATAAACAAGTAAAAATTTCTCCGAATATTTTCCTTTATACTGTTAAATAAATAATTTCTTGATGTCATATCCTGCCACCTCCGTTTCGCTGATAAAGATTTCTTCTAGGGTTAATGGAATTGCCTCTGCAAACAATGGTTTTCTGTTATTGATTTTCCTCATAATTTCTTCTCGTTCCCCTTTTACCACCATGGTCAAAAGAGAAAGCCGTTTCTCATACTGCATCACATCCAACTCTTGCAAAAGCTCTTCTTCTGCTTTCTCATCCGGTATAACACACTGTACTTTATGAATATGCAGCTTCATATCTTCTACGTCTTTTGACAGAAGAACACCGCCTTTATGCAGCAACCCTACGTGGTCACAAATATCTTCCAGCTCACGCAGATTATGAGAAGCAATAATCGGTGTAAATTCTCTTTCGGAAACCTCATAGGCTAAAATGCTCTTTGCAGCCTGACGCATAACCGGATCTAAACCGTCAAAAGTCTCATCACAAAACAAATATTTTGTACCTGAACAAATTCCCAGTATCAATGCAGCCTGACGTTTCATTCCCTTTGAAAAAGTGCTGATTTTTCTTTTTTCATCTAAGCCCAGATTAGAAGCCAGCTTATGAAAACGCTCTCTATCATATTTTCGATAGTACATGGCATAATACTGAACCAATTTCTTTCATGGTTGCATTTTGAAAAAAATAAGCTACATCCGGCAAAAAGAAAATTTCTTCCTTTATAGTAGGATTTTCGTACACCGGTTTATTATCTATAAATATTGTTCCGCTGTCTTGTTTTAAAACTCCTGCCAGCATACGCAAGAGTGTACTTTTTCCTGCGCCGTTGGTTCCTGCCAGTCCGAAAATACTGTTATCCGAAATTTTTAAAGATACTTCGTTCACTGCCTGTAAAGAACCAAAGGATTTGGACAGTTTTTCTGTTTTAATCATACTTTAACCTCCTCGTAAAATTCCGCTGTCTTTTCCACACACTCTTCTTTTGAAATTCCAATCTCTTTTCCTTCTTTTATCAGTATTTTCAGCTTCTGTAAGAAAACATTTTTTCGCTGTTCTACCAATGCCTGATTTCCTGAAACAAAGTTTCCTCTGCCTTTTACAGGATAGATAAATCCCTGCTGTTCCAAAAGAGAATATGCCTTTTGTATGGTATTGGGATTGATGGACAGCTCCGTAGCCAGGCTTCTTACAGACGGTATCTGTGTGTCCGGCTCCAAAACTCCTTTAATAATCAACATTTGAAATTTTTCCACAATTTGTTCATATATGGGTTTCCGATCTCGGTAATCAATAACAATCAAGGTCTCTCCTCCTTTCCCAGTGTATGACAATTTGTATTGTGTGTACTATGTATCCTAGTACACTTAAGTATAATAAAAACGACTCGCCCTGTCAAGATGTTGCGTTAACAAAAAGTTTAAAATTTTTAGCTTGACTACATCCATATCTATTTACACCAATAGTTTTATAATATATAATCAGACATAATAGAAAAAGTATTTCCATCTTTAAAACAGCGCTATAAGGGAGATGCTCAAATGTCAGAAATACATGAGTATTACCACTCTGTCACAATCCATCGAGTAGAAAGGACGTTTTACTATGGCAATACCACAAAAACAGATTTACACAGAAATTGATTATTACACTCTTCCTGAAGATGTACGAGCCGAACTGATAGACGGTCAGATTTATTACCAGGCTGCTCCCAGCCGTATCCATCAAAAAATCTTAGGAAAAATCCATCAAAAAATTGCAAATTATATTGATTTAAAAGCCGGATTATGCGAAGTTTATCCCTCTCCGTTTGCAGTTAAATTATGGGAAGAAAGAACGACCATTGTTGAGCCAGATATAAGCGTTATCTGTGACCCTAACAAACTGACAGAAAGAGGCTGCACCGGAGCGCCTGACTGGATTATCGAAATTATTTCTCCGGGAAACTCCAGCCATGACTATGTCAGAAAGCTAAACCTTTATGCTGGTGCAGGAGTTCGGGAATATTGGATTGTAAATCCTATAAATCGCACTGTACTTGTGTATTACTTAGAAGAAAGCAAATTTGAAGTATCTTCCTATACCTTCCAGGACAAAATAAAAGTCAATATTTACGATGATTTCTGGATTAACTTCATGGAAATCAACCCATAATCCTTTTGTGAACCGCTTGCGCAATCTTTCTTGGGTGACAGCAGGTTTTATTTTCATTCCTGCTGTCAAATCTTTTTTCTAAAATCGCCTCTTTATTTTACCCATAAATTCTCTTTTATTGTATGACCGCCTTTCTTGTGTTGCTTCATTTTCTTCCAGCTCTTGCCTTGTCATGTCTTTCCCATTCTCTGCAATAATATATTCTGTAAGTCTTTTTAATAAATATAGTGGCAATGGGGTAAGCGTCTGCGGTGATGCAGTAAGCGGCATACTCATTAAATCAAAGGTTAACTCTGCATAATATGAAAACAAAGTTTCCTGTGATGTTACAATATCAATCTCTGCCACTGTCTGAAGATAAAGTGGTTTTGAAGGAAGCATTAGTTTTGTCAAAGAAGCTTTTGGAGCCTTTATATCCGACCTTTTATGTACCAGATAGAACGTATTTCTTCTGTATTCACTCTGATATACACCACTAATCCGGTTATAAGGCTTCTTATCGTCTAAAGTATGGGCGCTCGGTACCTCATCCGTTGTATTAAAGCGAATTAATGTTAAGTTTTCTTTATGAATAAAAAGCTCTGTTTCCATACATTTCTTAAAATCAGCATTTTTAGCTAGTTTTAATTGATTTCTGCTTGCACAATCAATAAAGCAAACAACTTTTTTATGAATACATGTAAGCTCATTAATAGTTCTTAAAAACCATTGCTTAATCCCATCCGCTAAAACACTAGTATAGAATAAATTAAATTTCTGCTATATATTTTTGAGATGATGTATGGTAAAATAGTGTTATCAAAGAAAGGATGAACGCTATGAGAAAAACATATCTTCCTCTGTCAGATGAAGACAGGAATTACCTTAAATCATTATCAAAAAAGAGAACGATTCAGGCTCAAGTTGTGGATCGTGCCAGAATCCTTTTATATAAAGCCGATGGAATGACAT
>ENA-OQIC01000402-OQIC01000402.1-human-gut-metagenome-genome-assembly--contig:-NODE-402-length-19612-cov-2.392764_pt1 | contig 19612 bp, 24 predicted proteins | sample MGYA00242572_ERZ504736 | MGnify/ENA primary metagenome ERZ504736 (study PRJEB26092, sample SAMD00036201) | human gut metagenome | host: Homo sapiens | study: EMG produced TPA metagenomics assembly of... | reverse complement strand
ACTTTCACTGAAGTTGATGCACTATTATTAAGGAAAACAATACAGGTCCTCCCCTCAGCCCGATATTCTTTCTGACCGGCGCCTTGTTCTTTTGAATCCGTAAAGCGCTATCGATATTGCTCTGTTGCGCTTTTAATAAGGTTAAAAGCACTATGAACAATGAAACAAAACAGGTCCTCCCCCTCAGTCCCCATATACTTTCTGACCGGCGCCTTGTTCGCAAGAACTTAGGGCGTGTTGCAAGGAGATATTTTAGAAAGTTGCGACTTTCACTGAAGGTGATGCACTATTATTAAGGAAAACAATACAGGTCCTCAAAGCAGCGACTTTGTTCGTAAGAACTCGGAACTGCGAGAGGACCTGTATTGCTTTCCTATATATTGTTGATTCTCATAGAAAGTCGCAACAAACGACTAACATACTTCTTGCTAACGCCCTAAGGGATACGAACCCAGCGCCGGCAAAAGAATATTATAATACATTACGTGTATATTCCGCATATTTTGCTTCTAAATCAAGCATTTTTTCATTCATTTCCATCTGCAATTTAGAAGCTGTATCATAGTCACCTTCAGCGATAGCGTGACCGATGCGAGTGAATAAAGATGTATTGGAACCGGTGTCTTTCGCTAAATAGTAACGCATTTCGTTAATAGCTTCCCAACGGGAAATATCCAAACCGTCATCATCATGGATTGGTTTCATAGCGCGGATAGTGTTGATGTTGGCCGGAATCAAACGATTGATTAATTCCAATTTCCAACGGTTCAAGATACCGGCAATGAAAGATTCCATAAGGTCTTTGGCAAAAGCACCGCCGTTAACCAAAGCTTCCACTTTTGCAGGATTGTTTTTGAAGCCTAAGATGTTTTCCCAAACAGTAGCCGGTGGCATGCCGTAGCGACTGTTACGTTCTTCTTCGGTGTAATCTTCAAATACATTCTTTTCAGAACGATAGGCACGACCTGTTTCTAAGTAATCTGCCGGATCTTCCGGATTCTTGGACAATTCAGCCAATAATTCATCCGGAGTTTTACCGGAGGTAATTACATAGCGCAAACCGTCAAGCACAGCGGAGTAAATCAACGCAATAGCTGTATAGGTGTTGGTGTAAGGGTTTGGCGAACGAAGTTCGAAACGAGTGGCCATAGGGTTCCCGATATCGCGAATCAAACCGCAGAGAATAGTACGGTTACGGCTTGGTTCGTCCGGCTGATTACCTAAAGATGTAACGATACAAATCGGTGCTTCGAAGCCCGGTTTTAAACGATTTAAGGAGTCGGTTGTGGAAGAGATAAATGGGTTAATAACTTCATAGTTTTTAAGAAGGCCCATAATAGCGCCGATACCGAGTGGGCTCAAGAAGGCTTTTTTCATATCTTCAGGGGAGAACAAGTTAACCATTTTGCCGTTTTTCATTTTAGCCATCAAGCCGAAATGAGTATGTTCCCCGGAACCGCTACGCCGATAATAGGTTTTGCCTGGAAGGTTACGTCAAGGCCGTTTTCACGGAATACTTCACGCACGATGATACGCGCTTGTAATTCGTTATCGGCAGTCTGTAATGGATTGCCGGTGTATTTCCAGTCGATTTCAAGCTGTTCCAAAACATGATCCATATGGCCTTCATCGTCGATTTTACCTTTAACGCCGCCTACTTCTTTATGCCCCATTTCAGCGTTTAAGCCATACGCATCAAGCATTTCAACGGCCTGTTCCATAGCGGTACGAACGGTGCCGTGAGTACGCTGCCAATATTGTTCCTGTAATTTTTGAGAGGTGGATAATTCTTTGGTGCTAACTACTTTGGATGGTGTTTTTACCCAGAATTCCAATTCTGTAGCGGTTGTGAAAACTAAGTCCGCAATGTCATCCACATTCACATGTTCCATGCCTTTAACTTTGTTGTTTTTCAAAAGAGCCATCACTTCAGCTTTAACAAAGTCCAAGGTTTCTTTCAAAATAGAACGGGAATCTACATAACGTTCATTGTGCATCAAGAAAGCCGGAATACGAAGGGTACCGGTTGGTAAACCTGTAGCCGGGTCGATGTTTTCATAGTTGTAATCGATGAACCAGTTAACGCTTGGATCGCCCCAAATATCTACGCGGGCGTTATTCAAGGTAGCAATACCGGTCAACACAACGGAGGAACCGTCAGTCTGTACGGCACGGCCTTCAAAGAATGATTCATAATCATCGAAGAACATAGCGATAGGAATTTTTTCATCCGTATCATTACCGGCTAAATCTACGCCTACCAAGGACACGAATTTAATTTCCGGATGCTGTTCCAATAGGGCAAGCACCCCTTCTTTACCATACTGACCTGCGGGGATGTAATACAACAATTCGTTTACCATAAGAATTCCTCCTTCTAAAAACGCAAAAAGACCCCTCGACACTGTCATACAACAATGTTCAAGGGGTCTTCATTGACCTAATATTATCTTTAAGAGTATATTAACATACTCACTTTAGTATGTCAACAAAAGGTTAACCGTTAACCTTTGCAATTTCTTCTCGTACAATCGTATTAACTAATTTGCCATCCGCTTTACCTTTGGTTTCAGGCATTACCTTCCCCATTACGTCACCCATTTTCACAGGTGCCGTTAAGCTGCTGATAGCATTGACTACGATAGTTCGAATCTCGCTTTCACTCAGTTGAGCCGGCAAATATTTCTTCAATATTTCCATTTCTTCTTTAGTCTGGGCCACGAGATCGTCACGCTGACCTTTTTCAAACTCAGCCAGTGAATCTTGACGCATTTTCATTTCTTTGGCCAAAATTCCCAGTATATCTGTATCGCTAAGCTCACGCTTTCGTTAATTTCTGTATTTTAATTGCACCGTTAACCATGCGGATTACCGATAAGGCCACTTTACCCGCTTCGCGAGCTTTCATAGCTTCTTTCATGTCCGCCTTTAACTGTTCTTTTAAGGACATACCGTGCCTCCAAGATAAATCTTACGCTCTGAATTTGCGCTTACGTGCAGCCTCAGATTTTTCTTTCTTTTTACGCTTGGTTTTTCGTAGTGTTCGCGTTTTCTTACTTCAGATAAAACACCCGCTTTTTGGCAGGAGCGTTTAAAACGGCGAAGAGCACTTTCAAGCGTTTCGTTTTTACCGACTTTAATTTCAGACATCTATATCCCTCCCTCCAATTATTCGATGGAAGTGCAGGTATTTACTATACGCACATAAAGATATTATAATGTTTGACACTATGTTTGTCAATATTTGAACATCATTATGCACTGTATTTATGCAACTTTTTTACAATAAATCGGTATAAAAAATCATGATATGTAAGTCTGAAATTCATATACCGGTTACAAGTTTGATTGTTATTCGTTAAATTTCAGGCCAACCTAATTCCTGACCACCTAAAATGTGAGCATGCAAGTGGAATACGGACTGCCCTGCTTTAGCTCCGGTATTGAATACAACACGATAGCCATCGGCAGAAAGACCCGCTTCTTTAGCTACTTCTTTGATGAATGGCAAAATACCTTCCACATAAGCTGCTTTTTCATCAGTCAAATGAGCGATGTTGGCTACGTGATTTTTAGGAATCACAAGAATATGTACCTTGGTTACCGGGTTAATATCGTGAAAAGCTAAAAATTTATCGTTTTCCAATACTTTGTTGCAAGGAATTTCACCTTTGATAATTTTACAAAAAATACATTCGTCGCTCATGCGTCATCGCTCCTTTTATAGAACACGGATTGAAATTTGATAACTGCCTACACTAAAACTTCGCCGGTTCAATCATAATTATGACCATCAATAATCATAGTATACATGCTAAAATCGATTATTCAATAATCAAGGTTTCACCGTCAAAAGCAGTAACCGTACCGCCTATGATTGTCCCTACGTCGTGTGCAGTTGTCCCTTTCTTTATTTTACCGTGAATATATTCATTCGTAAAGCCCAGATAATAACCGTCCTCTTCACGTTCGATGAGGATTTCGGCCGGTTTACCAATCATTTGTTCCGCAAAGTTTTGTAAACCTTTTTGTCCAAGACTATTCAAAAGAGCCACTCGCGTCTTTTTAACAGCTTCAGGAACTTGATCTTCCATGGCAGCAGCCGGCGTACCTTCACGCTTCGAATACGGGAATGCATGAATATGGGTGAAGCCTATTTCTTCCACGGTTTTCATCGTTTCTTCGAAGTCTTCGTCCGTTTCACCCGGGAAGCCCGCAATTATATCGGTCGTAATGGCAAGGCCCGGAATACGACTGCGTAAACGGGCAATTAAATCTTTAAATTCCTGAAGATTATAATGACGGTTCATGAGTTTTAAAATATGATCGGAACCGGCTTGGAGCGGCAAATGCAAATGCGTGCAGAAGCGCGGTTCGTTTGCCATTAAGTCAACCAACTCTTCCGATACTTCCACCGATTCAATGGATCCCAAACGAATACGTTCTAAGCCCGGAATCTCCAGCAAAGCCTTCACAACGCCGGCTAAATTAGGCTTTTCAGGTAATTCGATGCCGTAATTGCCGAGATGAATCCCAGTCAACACAATTTCATGGTAACCATGTTCTACCAATCGTTTAGCTTCTTTTACAATATCTTCCACGCGGCGGGATTTCAATTTACCGCGGGTGTACGGAATGATACAAAAAGTACAGTAGTTGTTACAGCCTTCCTGGATTTTCATAAAAGCACGCGCCTTGTCGATTTCATTACCGTAAAGCGGCATTTCTTCAAAGGTGGCCTGTTCCATGATGTTACGCACGATACTGATTTGTTTTCTGTAGATTCGAGCTGTTCTACCAACTCTACTACGCGATGACGGTTATTCGTACCGATAACGAGATTAACACCGTCAATGGCGGCAATGGCTTCCGGTGCAAGCTGTGCATAGCAGCCGGTAACAATAATATACGCATCTTCATTGGTACGCTTGGCTTTCCGAATCAACTGGCGGGATTTTCGTTCCCCCATGTTCGTAACGGAACAAGTATTAATAACGTAAATATCCGCTTTTTCATCAAAATCTACCGGCGTATAGCACCTTGTATAAATAAACCACGCATGGCATCCGTGTCATACTGATTAACACGGCAGCCTAAGGTAGTGAATGCTACTGTTTTCATATCTTTTTGCTCATTCTCCTATCTATTATGCTAAAAAAGTCCATACTAAGAACATCTCTAGTAAAATTAAAATATATTAGTCCATACTTTGAACATATTTAGTTCTAATTCAGAGCATATTCAGTTCCAATTTAGAATCTGTTTAGTCCATATTTAGTGCATATTGCAACATACTTACAGCGCCTACAGCAGCCGTTTCGGCACGCAAAATAGTCTGTCCTAACGTTACCACACGGGCATCGGCTGCTTCAAATTGCGTCAGTTCATCGTTGCTCAAACCGCCTTCCGGCCCGATAAAAATAACAACACGCTGAATCACATCTTCCGATTCCGCTTGTTCCAAAGCTGCTTTTAAGGTCAAACTATGCTCATTTTCATAAGCTACCAACAAAAGACTGCCATTAGCTTGTTCTCTCGCTAAAACATCGGCTAAGGTAATATCAGCCGTGAATTCCGGTAATTTAGAACGACCGCATTGTTGGGCCGCCTCTTTCATGATTTTCTCCCAGCGTTGAACTTTTTGAGGTAGTTTGTCCATTTTATATTGTACTACACAATTTTCATGGGCACAGCATACACGGAATGAACATTGAGTTTCGGTTGTTTTTGCAAAACCCATTCCAATTTATCAGCTTTCAAAAAGCCCTGTACCAATACCACTTCAACTTCGCTGACACTTTCGTCCTGAATATCGCCTACCAGCTTAGCGGAAGCTTCTCCGTCTACGACGTCCTGTATTTGGTACACACCGGTTCGACCGTCACTGCCGCCAACCAAAACCGGCTTTTCCATCTTATGTCGGAACACGGTTAAGAGATGGTGAGTTGTATCTTTCGGTATCGTTATCATTGTATCTAAAGGAGCATCGATAAATATCTTTTTCATTATCTGAGCCTTTCGTGAGTAATCTATGACAGGTTAAATACGTTAAATTATCGGAATCAACCTTATTATCATATATCAAGGAACTCGACAATTCAACTCTTATTTCTAAATAATTCTATGTATTATTATATCATAAAAAGAGTAATCCCTCGGCGAATTCATAGCTAACCATGAATTACCGAGAAATTACTCTTAATGCGTTTTGATGCTTAATTGTATTCTTATAATTTTATAGTATTCATTACGAAGAAAGATAATGAGATTGCATACGATACTTTACACAAAAACGTCATTGCGTCATTACTTTATTGTCTTAGTGCCAAAGTATGCCATGACCCTTTGACAACTTCTTCCACTATCTGCCAATGTTCTTTGATATACGGCATGATTTCATTGTAACGGTCATCGATGATACCGCTGATAATTAAAATGCCGTCAGAGGCTAATTTGGTGCTTATAGTAGGCAATAGAATCTTTAAAGGATCTACCGTAAGGTTGGCCATGATTAAATCCGCTTTACCGTCAAAATCCTTAGCTAAATCTCCACAGATTATCTTGGCCGCTACCTTATTCGTTTCACAATTAAGCTTAGCCTGTTCAGCCGCATTTTCATCAATATCAATACCAATCAGATTAGGAATTCCCAAGGTATGAGCAACGAGGAGTAAAATCCCCGTGCCGGTACCGATATCAAGACAGGTCTGTTTACTTTGACCGTATTTAGCCATTAATTCGGCACAAGCTTTAGTTGTTTCATGAGCACCGGTACCAAAAGATAAATCAGAATCAATGGTCAGCACTGTCTCATTGCCTTTTGGTGTATATTCTTTCCACGCCGGACGGATTACTACATTCGGTAAAATTTCAGTCGGCTCAATATACTGTTGCCAATTGTTATACCAATCCGTATCGGTTACTTCTTTGGCATACAGGTGCTTGTAAGTGAATTGAGCCGTTTTTAGAGCCCCTGCAATTAATTCTTCCCACTCTTTAGGCGTTTTCTCAGCATCACCATACAAGGTAAGTTGCACCCAAGCAGGTTCATTCGGAATATCTTCTTCTATAAAGCCGTTGCTGCTATATGTATCAAAAAGAGTAGTCACCTCTTCAATGACTACTCTTTCGATGGCAACGGATATTTCTATCCATTTCATTATATACCTCCGGTCCCGAACAAGAAGTTCAGGCGAGCTTTTCAATCACCACATAAGGCATCTTTGAATTTATCACCGATTTTTTCCAAAATGCTCTTGCTCTCTTTTAACACGGTTACATCTTCTTTGCCTTCTTTGGCAAATTGTACCAAGAGTTCACGTTGTTTCTGGTTTAACTTCTTAGGTGTTACAACCGTTACGCGAACATGTTGGTCACCGCGCTGGCTCGGGTTACGTAAGTACGGAATCCCCTTGCCTTTCAAACGGAAGATTGTGCCGGTCTGGGTTCCTTCAGGAATTTTAAGTTCAACTTTGCCGTCCAAGGTGTTGACCATAATAGTCGCACCGATTGCAGCTTGAGCAAACGAAATCTTAGCTTCGCTTACTACTTCGTTGCCTTGACGTTCGAACTCACGACTTGGTCTTACGTAAATGTATACGTACAAGTCACCTTTAGGACCGCCTTTAATGCCAGGTTCGCCTTCATTGGCTACGCGCAAACGGGAGCCGCTGTCAACGCCGGCCGGAATTTTGATTTCAATCTTCTTACGGCCCACGGTTTCACCACTGCCGTGACATACCTTACAAGGTTTTTCAATCTTTTTACCGGAACCGTGACAAACGGAGCATGTACGAGCGGAACGCATCTGACCGAATGGTGTATTTTGTACCACTGTTTCCTGACCGCTGCCGTGACAACGCGGACAAGTTTCTACCTTACTGCCCGGCTCACCGCCGGTGCCGTGACAGTGATTACATTCTTCATGACGCTGTACATCAATGGTCATTTTACGACCGAAAGCGGCATCCTCAAAACTGATTTCCACATCATGACGAAGATCGTCACCTTTTTGCGGACCGTTATTTTGTTGACCGCCACCGCCGAAGAACATGTCAAAAATATCTCCAAAGCCGCCGGCCTGGCCGCCAAACCCACCAAAACCGCCTTGACCGCCAAAGCCGCCGAAACCACCGGCCCCGGCGCCGCCACCTTGGGTGAAGGCGTCGTGACCGTACTGGTCATATTGGGCACGTTTGGTTTCATCAGACAATACTTCATAGGCTTCGTTAGCTTCTTTAAACTTTTCTTCCGCCTCTTTCGGATTGTCGCGGTTTACGTCAGGATGGTATTGGCGCGCTTTTTTCTAAACGCTTTTTTATTTCGTCTTGAGAGGCGTTTTTGTCGACCCCTAAGACGTCATAATAATCCTTCGCCATCAGTTACTTACCGTCCTCTTAGTCTTTTTTATCGTCTTTTACTTCAGTGTATTCAGCATCAACTACATCATCATTCTGCTGTGCGCCGCCTTGAGCACCTTGCGCGCTGAGCATCACCGGCAGTCTGCTGAGCAGCCTGAGCTTGTTCATACATCTTAGTGGACAATTCGTACAATGGTTTAGTCAATTCTTCGCTCTTAGCTTTGATGTCTTCTACATTGCCGGATTCGATAGCGGCTTTCAAAGCATCTTTAGCTTTAGTAACTTGTTCAAGAGTTGCTGCATCGGCTTTACCTTCGAAGTCTTTAACAGCTTTTTCAGCTTGGTATACTAAGGAATCGGCATTGTTTTTAACTTCGATTTCTTCTTTTTTAGCTTTATCTTCAGCTGCATGTGCTTCTGCTTCTTTAACCATGCGGTCGATTTCGTCCTGTTGTAAACCGCCGGAAGAAGTAATGGTAATAGCTTGTTCTTTGCCGGTGCCCATATCTTTAGCTTTTACGTTAACGATACCGTTAGCATCGATGTTGAATGTAACTTCGATTTTAGGTACCCCACGTGGAGCTGCCGGAATACCGGTCAATTCAAAACGACCAAGTGTTTTGTTGTCAGCAGCAAAATCACGTTCACCTTGTAATACGTGAATATCTACTGCCGGTTGGTTATCGGCTGCCGTGGAGAATACCTGGCTCTTGGATGTAGGGATCGTAGTGTTACGATCGATAATGCGTGTGAAAACACCACCCAAAGTTTCGATACCGAGGGACAATGGAGTTACGTCGAGAAGTAATACGTCTTTAACTTCACCAACAAGTACACCGCCCTGGATAGCAGCACCAACGGCTACACATTCGTCAGGGTTAACGTTTTTGGTAGGTTCTTTGCCAAGAACGCGTTTGATAGCTTCTTGAACAGCCGGAATACGGGAAGAACCACCAACGAGTAAGATTTTATCGATTTCGCCTACGCTGAGACCGGAATCAGCCAACGCTTTGCGAGTAGGTTCAATAGTTGCTTCAACTAAGTCGTGAGTTAATTCTTCGAATTTGGCACGAGTCAAAGTCAAGTCCAAGTGTTTAGGACCGGTAGCATCAGCTGTGATAAATGGTAAGTTAATGTTCGTGCTCATAACGCCGGACAATTCAATTTTAGCTTTTTCGGCAGCTTCTTTTAAACGCTGATCCGCCATTTTGTCCTGAGACAAATCAATGCCCGTATCTTTTTTGAATTCTGCAATCATCCAGTCCATGATGCGTTGGTCGAAGTCATCACCGCCCAAGTGGTTGTTACCGCTGGTAGCTTTTACTTCAAATACGCCGTCGCCAAGTTCAAGGATGGATACGTCGAAAGTACCACCGCCAAGGTCGAATACGAGTACTTTACCTTCTTCGTCTTTATCTACACCGTAAGCCAAAGCAGCTGCTGTCGGTTCGTTGATGATACGAAGAACATCAAGCCTGCAATAGCGCCCGCATCTTTAGTAGCCTGACGTTGCTGTCGGTGAAGTAAGCAGGTACGTAATTACGGCCTGAGTTACTGTTTCACCAAGATAGGCTTCTGCATCGGCTTTCAATTTCTGAAGAATCATGGCAGAAATTTCTTGCGGCGTGTATTGTTTGTCGTCAATTCTTACTTTGTAGTCACTACCCATGTGACGTTTAATGGAAGAAATCGTTTTTTCAGGATTGGATACAGCCTGACGTTTTGCCAACTGACCTACCAAACGTTCACCATTTTTTGCAAAACCTACTACGGAAGGTGTTAAACGGGAACCTTCCTGATTTGTAACAACGACCGGTTCGCCGCCTTCCATTACAGCGACTACAGAGTTTGTTGTACCTAAGTCAATACCAATTACTTTTGCCATTTTAAATGACCTCCTATTTTTATCTTATGCCATCTATTGTCATGTTAATTTCAAATGTAAGCTGCGACTCGGATCACTCACTTGGAATGCCTCCGCTATCGCACGCCTTAGGCGAAATTAATCATTATGTACTACTTTAACCATGGCCGGACGCACCGTCTTACCATCTACGGTATAACCGGTTTGCAATACTTCGCAAACTGTGTCGTCTTCATATTCATCAGACGGCACACGCATGATTGCTTGATGATAATTCGGATCGAACGGTTTGCCTACAGCATCAATTACCGCTAAGCCGTGTTTGCTAAGCATAGCCATTAAGTTCTGATGAATCATTACGAAACCGTCAAGGAATGCTTTTGTTTCGGCATTAGTCGGTGCCTGTAAAGCTCGTTCAAAATTATCCAGCACGGAGAATAAATCTTTCATTACATCCGCTTTTACAAAACCTGCCAATTGATCTTTTTCCTGCAATGTGCGTCGCTTGAAATTATCAAAGTCGCTTGCAAACGAACAAATCTTTTTTCCGCTTCCGCCAATGCATCTTTCACGGCATCAGCTTCGGCTGTTACTGTCTCACCTGCCGCTTTTGCTTCAGTAGCAGCTACGTCTTCAGCGCTTTCTACCGTCACGTCAGGTTCGCCGGCAACGTTCATTTCATCAGTTACTGTATCCTGTGTAAAGTCTTCAGTCTGTTTCATCTCGTCTGCTCCCATCGTGAGTATCACCTCATTACTTTCTATTTTTATTTTCCGCTAATGCACGCATAAAATCTTGCATATACGATAAAATACCAATGATTCGGCCATACTCCATACGAGTAGGTCCTAATATAGCCAACGTACCGATACGCTCATCTTTATCACCGAAATCAGCTTGAATAACGCTTAAATCTTTAAGCGGTTCCGCCTGATTTTCACTGCCGATGGTAATGCCGATACCGTTCTTCTTAGACGCCGCCAAGAGCTGATTCAGTTGATCTTGTTCTTCCAACATCGACAGAATCGGTTGAACCTTCTTGATGTCCTTGAATTCCGGTTGTTCCAACAGCTCAGTCGTACCAACCGAGTAGAACAGTTTACGTTTGGCAATGGCGCGATACAAAGCCTCTGCAGTATAAGTAATACCGCTCGCGGCCCTTCAATAAGCTGAACTGTTGCCTCCAAGTTCTGTAAGGTCATGCTCGACAAGCGAACATCCTTTAACGCATTTGTCATGCGAATTGCCATACTTGCCAAAACATCATCGGCCACAGCCTCTTTGAAATACATCGGCTCATTATCCAAAGCACCTTGGTCGGTTACAACAACCATGATAGCTCTGTTTTCACCAATCGGTAAGACATGAATAAATTTCAACACCGACGTGTCATGAGCGGCGCTAGGAATAAACTCATGTTATGACTGATTTGTGAAATCAGTTTGGCTACATTTAAGAAGAAATCTTCAAAGTTAGCCGGTTTTTCTTGCCATATTTTATTGATTTTTTCTGCATCTTCGCGCTCTGTGCCGTTCGAATGCAACATAGCGTCTACATAAAAGCGGTAACCCTTGGCTGATGGAATACGACCCGCTGATGTATGCGGTTGTTCCAAAAAGCCAGGTCTTCCAAATCGGCCATTTCATTGCGGACCGTGGCCGGGCTGACGCCCAAATTATAATTCTTCGCCAGAGTCCTCGAACCGACCGGTTCAGCCGACTTTATGTAGTCCTGTATGATAGCGTGTAAGATGCGCTGTTTACGTTCATCCATATTCACACCTCATTGTTAGCACTCATTAACATCGAGTGCTAATCACAGCTATAATGTTATCATAAAACGTCAAAATGTCAAGCAAATATTTCATACAGATTTCGTAAAAACTCGCTTATTTACTGTTTAGTCAAAAATCAAAGGGCCTTTAAAGATCATTGACCTTTAAAAGCCTTATGTAAAACTTTTTAAATTAACTTATAAATCACCGGTCATTTTACAAAATGACTCATCACCGGTCACATCGGCAGCAATTAGTTGGCTACTCGATTACGATGACTCATCAACCGTTACATCGCCGTAATTAGTTAGCAGCGCGTTTACGGGTAGCAATTTTATAAATCATTACGCACAAAGCAAGATAAATCACAATACCAAGGTATGTTGCTTCCGGTGTTTTTTCCCACGCATCCAAGAACCAATCAACACCGGCGATTTTAAGAACCGCACTGATTAAGGAACCAATGGCACCACCGGCTACGAAACCGGAAGCTACGGTACCGCCTTCAGCTACGCGTGCTTCACTTTCAGCTTCATCTTTGCTGCTGCGTTTAACCAAATAAGAAATGAAACCGCCCACTAAGATTGGCGTATTGATTTCCATTGGTAAGTATGCACCGAGGCAAAGGCCAATGGCGGAACACCAATCATCCAAAGTAATACGGCAAAAATAGCGCCAAGAATATATAATTCCCATTGAGCACTGCCGCCGGTCATCAACGGTTCAACAATAGCGGCCATAGCATTAGCTTGTGGCGCATTTAAAGCACCGTCGCCTACGAAACCGTATGCATTGTTAAGCAAGATTAAAACGCCTACGCATACAATACCGGCGATTACAACGCCGACTAATTGCCATAATTGCATTTTGGCAGGTGTAGCACCGGTTAAGTGTGCAACTTTCAATTCAGACATGAAGTTACCCGCTACACCGATAGTTGTTGCTAAGAACGCAGCCATCATCAAGATAGCAATGATACCGGTTGTACCGCCCATACCAACACTGGTCATGATAACGGCACTAATTAAAATCATGAAAATTGTCATGCCCGATACCGGTTCATTACCGGTAAAGGCGATAGAACTGATACCTACTACAGACAATAAGAAAGATAAAATCAAAACGATGAAGAATGCCAACACTGTTTGTAGGAATGTATCAGCATAATAAATATGGAAGAAAATAGAGAATAAAACTGTTGTTAATACAATACCTAAGCCCAATACGGAAGAAGGCAAATCAATCTGCGTACGCAATAACGTTAACTGTCGTAGTTTTAACCACGGCTGTAACATATCAACGATGGCGCGTTTCATATTTTTGCTTACTACATTGGACATGGTCAATAAGCCGATAACACCGGCCATGGCAAGCATACCAATACCGATATGGCGCACATAAGTCTTAAATACATCACCGGTGGAAGCATCGGCAAGTAAGATTCTTTGCCCCCTACCATCATGATGTGATCGCCACCGATGAAGAAGAACAATGGAACCATTACGAACCAGGCAAAGAAAGACCCGGCGGCAATAATAGAACCATAACGGATACCGGTAAAATAACCTAAACCTAATAAAGCAATGTCACTGTCTAAAGATAAGTGCATTTTACTGTTCTGCTGGAATACTTGGCCCCAACGGAATGTGGTAGTGGAGAAAACTTCACGCCACCAACCAAGGGAGTTTAATACGAAATCATAGCCTAAACCCAATAAACCGCTAAGCGCCATGAGTTTAGCCTTACCGCCATCATTACTGCTCAATACTTCGGCAGCGGCACGGCCACTTGGGAACGGATAGGCATGATGCATTTCTTCACAGAAATACTGACGGAAGAATACGCAAAGGAATACCCCCAATAAACCGCCTAACACGATAGGCACAATCATTTGGAAAACCGATACAGTATGAATATCAAGAATAAAAAGAGCCGGTAAAATGAACATTACCCCTGCCAGTACGTTAGTACCGGAGCTGGCAATGGCCTGAATATGAACGGTTTCCGGGAAAGCATTTTTACGTTTGAATAAAACCGCCATCCCCATGGATAGAATTGATACCGGTGCAAACGCATCTACGGTCTGGCCGATTTTTAAGCATAAATAGCCAACGGCCAAGGCAAATAACGCGGCAAAGAAGAGCCCCCAGAAAATAACATAACTGTTAATTTCCTCATAATTTTTGGTTGGATCCATAATCGGACGAACCTCATTGTGATGCTCATTTGATGCCATAAAATCATCTCCTTAGATAAATAAAACAGAAATACAAAAGTGAAAAAATAAAGATAATTAAAAGATTTACCTAAGGAAATTTCGTTAGCTGCCTACAATCAACCAAGAATCCCACCTGCTCCGAACTGATTCTTATCAAGTCCACTACATAAAAACTTTTCTCTTTCACTATTACACAACTAAAGGGGCTCTCCACACCGTGGATGCCCCTTTTTTCTCTACTTGAATTATATGTTTAATGTTACTCTTTGTCAACGAGTAGTGTACATAGCATGCATAATCAGTATATTGCCCCTTCAAAAAGAATGCATTACTAACTTTAGTCATATCTCATTTTCAGATTATTTTTGAGAAAATCCAATATACTTCAAATACCCCGTAAAACAACCGCCAAAAATTATTGACTAAGCTTAGTAATATCTTCATTACGACCGATAACAATCAACATATCCTCATCTTGTAACGGATTATTCGGGTTTGGCGGTGCAATGACATTTTTATCACGTTTTACGGCCACAATATTTACATTATATTTCTTACGAATATCCAATTCAGTCAAAGTGTGACCAATCATGAATGAAGGAATCCCCATTTCCACCAAGCCGATGTCCTGGGATAGCTGGAAATAGTCTACAATATTTTCACGAGTCAACATTTGAGCCACTCGTTCGGCCATATCCATTTCCGGGAAAATGATCAAATCGGCCCCTACCTTCTCCAGTAATTTACTTTCCATTTCGGTAGATGCTTTCGCCACGATGTACGGCGCATGTAATTCCTTGAGTACCATGGCGGACAATAATTTAGCTTTTAAATTATCTCCAATGGCAATAACAACTACGTCCAATTCCTGTAAATTTAACTGACGAATCGTATCTTCATCACTGAAATCGGCTACGATACTGTGCGTCAAATAGGGCGCCAGTTTTTGTACCAACCCCTCTTCAATATCAATACCTACTACTTCATGCCCCATAGCCGCTACCTGTTTTGCCAAAGTGCCGCCAAAACGGCCAAGACCTATAATACCGATTGTTTTACGCTTCATATTATTACCTCTGTTTTATGAAAAAATAAAAAGCTACATCTTCCATCAATAATAACCAGCTAAACTATAGCAACACATTATCTTCCGGATAGTATGCCGTAGTCGTGGCACGACGTTTTAAGAAAAAGGCGCCAATCAAAGTAAGCACACCGATACGGCCTGTATACATCACGATAATCAACGTTAGCTTACTGATGGTTGACAGCTCCGGCGTAATCCCTATGGTAAGGCCTACCGTAGCAAAAGCGGAGGTCACTTCAAATAATAAATCCAAGAACGGAAATGATTCTACACCGGCCAAGACAAAAGTAGCCAGCACAACGAGCATGGATGAAAAGAATACAATGCCCACGGCCTTATAAATAACGCTCTGACTTAAGCTTCGCTCAAAGATTTCGACACGTCGTGTATTAGTGAACAACGAACGTGATGTGGCCCATAATACAGCCATGGTACTGATTTTTATACCGCCACCGGTCGAGTTTGGCCCGGCCCCGATAAACATGAGTACCACCGTAATAAAAACCGTAATGGGATGCAAATCCGCGTAATTCAACGTCGGAATACCGGCCGTGCGCGGCGTTATGGCTTGAAACAAAGCGCCTTGAATTTTAGTTGTGAACGGTAATCCGGCTAATGTTTGCGTCCATTCCAAGCCAAGAATACTAAGTGTACCGGCTACAACGAGAATCAATTCACCAACAAGCATCACTTTCGTATGCAATGTTAATTGAGCGAATCCCCGTTGGCGATTGTTCCAAATATCGAAGGACGCCATGTAACCAAAGCCGCCAATAAGGATAAGGCTGCAAGTTATCAGCGTAAAGCCCCAATCACCTACCATTTTATAAGGCAAATCATTGTCAAAAAACACAAAGCCGGCGTTACAAAATGTAGAAATAGCCTGGTAAAAGCCGTAATATATAGCGCTATACCCTAAATAAGGATATAAATCTAACGTATAGGCTACCCCGCCGATAAATTCAAAGCCAAATGTGAGAATGGCAATTTGTTTAAGCACAGTTTGCACCGAAATATTATCTTGCCCAATATCTTCTTGAAGTAATAATTTATTCTCCAGCCCTACACGGCGTCTCAGTACTATAAAGATAAACGTTGTAAAGGTCATCGTCCCCAAACCGCCGATTTGAATCAGCAAAATCATTATAGTCTGTCCGAAAATACTCCAATGGTGAAACGTATCTACCGTCGTAAGCCCCGTTACAGACACGCAGGATACGGCCACAAAAAGAGCATCAATAAACGGTGTTCGGCTACCGTCAAGGGTAGCCCATGGCAAAGTCAGCAAATATCCTCCAAACAACATAAGTACGGCGAAGCTTAAAGCTAATAAGCGTTGCGGATTCGTCATCAGCGAATTCCTGACTTTTTCTTGCCACGTTAACGGTCGACGTGTAAAATTCGGTCCTAATATCATAATGTCCTCGAATCACCGGCTATGTAGAATGATACTCTGCTTTAACCCCATAATATCACTATATAGTCGTCTTAATGCATGTAAAACAGTAATAGCCAAAAACGCTATTTTTCATATCCATATTATACATCAATCGTCTTGGAAAAAGAAAAACTCTTTTAAGGGAAATGTAATTCCACCTTAAAAGAGTTCATAAATTTATTGCTATATAACTTTAAATCATGTGTATTTCAAAGACCGGTTTGCTTTTATTCAGCATCTACCTGCGGCGCAACTTCAGCGTTTTCAAAGGGATTACCCAAACGGGCCAACATATGATCGAATTTTTCTTTCGGCATAGCGTTATCTTTGTACCATTGTAATAAAAACTCGATTTTGTCTTGTGCTTCTTCAGGCGTTAGTTTTTGGCCAATACTTCGCCGCCTTTAGGCCGATTACCGCTTTTACCGCCGGCCACCAGCACATAGCCGTCCGGCAAGCCGTATAAACCGATATCTTTAATCATCGGTTCGGCGCAACAACGGGGACAACCGCTGATACCGATGCGAAGTTTATTAGGCATATCTTCACCGAAATGATGTTCATCAATATATTTAGCTACCGGAATCGTCTGCATAAAGGCGTGGGAACAACCGTCCGTACCGCGACAAGCGGTCACCGAATTAACCGCCGCATGCTTAACTTGTTGAACCCCTTCCGGCAATTGTTCTAAAAAAGCTGCCTTATCTTCCTTGGTAATGTCATAAATCTGAATGCCTGTAGCTACGATGCGGAAATTCCCCTTATATTTATCAGCCAAATCAATAATGGCATGTAATTGGTCGCGTGAAAACTCACTGAATAAAGAATGTAAAATAACGGATGTTTCATGTGTACTCCTTAGTCATTTGATTAACAATAAACGTATATTGTTGTATCTCGATTCGATACAAACGGATACTGTATCGGCAAGCCTTACATCGTATGCCGTTACCTATAATTCACTATTATATTTGTATCATATTATTATTTTATCGAGTTGTGACATATATCACAAAATAACTAAAAGTTATGATTAAACTGACTAGAAAATTTTAAAAAAATCCCGGTTCAATTAAACCGGGATTAAATCGTAAAAAAGCATTAAATCGAGCTCTTAGAGCCTTCCACTTCCATGGCTTCGTCATCTGCAGTATGTACATCGGAATCAGCGTTATAAACCTTTTTACCGGTGGCGCTTTGGACTTTTTCTTTAAAATCATCCACATCGCCCAGTTTCTTTAGACCACTGTTATCTAAACCTGATTCACCGGCCTCAATAATGGCCGTTACCACATCGAAGCATCCACCGTATCTTTGGCTGCTTCCGTTTGCAATAAGGCGAGATTCTTTTGTAAAAGCGGCGCCACACATATTCGACGCTGGCTGTTGTATAAAGAAGGAAATAAAAATATGTAGCTGCGGAAGCCCCCATATAAAGAACGTAAATGTTAATGCCGTTATAGGTGTCGGCCAACTGCCCCGACTGCATTTCCTGCATCAAAAGAACCATAATGAGCATGGCTATAATCCCCAACACAATGGCTATCGTCAAAGCTACACCATACAAAACAAAAAGAAAGGCACTGTTGGATACATTGGTGTCGGGAAAACGTTTTGTCAGTCCTTTAGTATATAAATTGCGGCATAAGAGCCCTGCAATAGTAATAACCGCAAACAATACGACACCGGAAACGAGGTAGAATCTGTCACCCGTTACATATCCGTAAATACCTTTACTCACTAAGAATACGGCACATAAACTTAACAAATCAAAAATAATGCCGGCAAAGCAGGCTCGCCAGCCAAAATTTACATAATCTTTCATACTTTATCTTCCTAACCTTATAAGTTTAACATATTTTATAACAGTAAAAGCATACCACGAATGTATATCTATGACAAGTTAAGTTAGATTACCAATGAAAACTATAAATAAGTCAGTTACGGCAACGACTCTAATGATTTAATTATATGTTTCTCTCTATTATGCGCGCCTTAACCATTATATTACAGAAAAAGAGTAGCAGCTCTGAGGCTACTACTCTCCGCAATTTACTCTTTAATTTCCTTTATAAAATTGCCTTGCGCATCAAATCTTAATGCATATCTTTCCTTGGTGCCGTTTATTTTTATAGTGCTTCAAAACGCCCCGATTAATACGATAATCGTACCATATAACGTCTTCTACTTTACCGCCTTCAATGCTCTTAGCTTTTTCTTCGGCGACTTTATAGATATCTGTTACTTTATTAAAATCAATACTGTTTAAATCTCCCAGATTTTCTTCTAATTTACCGGGACCGATTAATTCGAGCGGTTTCGGATCAGACCATTTTCCGTCCTTATAATCATAACGAACAACCTGATCTGTTGTGCCCGGTTTTTGCACATCAATTCTGCCGGTCATGCCGGTTTCCTTATGATACATCAGATAAATATCGTCCATTGCTTTCAAATCATGGCCCTTCAACTCCGGCCTATTCTTCAGGTCATCCATAATCTTATTGGCTAAACCCTGATCGGTAAATACATTGGCATTCTTGTCCCCACCGATTAAGCTATCTATCGAATTACTACAGCCACCCACAATGATGCCAAACACTAAAACCACTAACAGTAACACTAACTTTTTCATTCTCCAACCTCCCAGCTAAAACAATAATATAAAAAATAATGATATAAAATCATTTTCATTATTTTATCATATTAATCAATAATTTAATAATATCTGAACTGCAAAGATGAAAATCATAACCACCCGTAGAACGGGTGGTTTGCTCTGACCCTATAAGGGTCTTTCTCTAGTGGTTGCCCTCTAAAGAGGGCTTTGAGTAATCTGACAACCACTCTATTACCACTGGCTGCCCCCTA
>ENA-OQIC01000401-OQIC01000401.1-human-gut-metagenome-genome-assembly--contig:-NODE-401-length-19613-cov-2.638253_pt1 | contig 19613 bp, 26 predicted proteins | sample MGYA00242572_ERZ504736 | MGnify/ENA primary metagenome ERZ504736 (study PRJEB26092, sample SAMD00036201) | human gut metagenome | host: Homo sapiens | study: EMG produced TPA metagenomics assembly of... | reverse complement strand
TTTTCTTTTTTTTGTATAGTCGTGTATATTGAAGAGTAACGGTAAAAATCAGATGAACAGACAGGAATAAAAGTTTCCTGAGAAATGGAGAGATATTTGACAAAAACAGAGAAGATCGCAGCTTTTCGGGAGAAGTATCTCCCTGTATGGGTAATTTTGCCGCTGATAAGCATTTTTGTATTAAACTGTCTTATTTACTGGGGAAGCGGAGTACTGACAGCAGACAGATATCATTTTGATTTTACCATGTCACTGGACAGGGCAGTGCCGTTAATACCACAGTTTATCTGGATTTATATTCTGGCATTTCCTTTTTGGGCAGTGAATTATATTCTGGCTGCACAGAGAGGAAAAGATGGATTTTATCGGTTTGTGGCAACTGATCTGACTGTTCATATTACATGTTTTATTATTTTTCTGGTTTTGCCAACTACCAATGTCAGACCTGAGCTTGCAGGAACTACATGGTCCCAGCAGATGCTTAAGTTTGTTTATCTCATGGATGGTGGAAACAGTCCGTCTAACTTATTTCCGTCAATCCATTGTTATGTAAGCTGGCTGAGCTGGCGCGGAGTCAGTAAATCAGAGAATATTCCAAAATGGTATCAGCATTTTTCACTGATTTTTGCAATACTGATCATTATTTCTACCCAGGTGCTTAAACAGCATTATCTGGTGGATGCCATTGCCGGAGTTGCACTGGTAGAATTGGCGTGGAGATTTTACAGCAAAGGAAATCGCCACGAGATATTCAGACATTTTTTTGAAAAAATAAGTGAAGCATGCAGTCGGTGGGTAAATAAGAATTGACTGGATGTGGTGAGATGCTGCATTATGGGAATAGCTGCAGAGTAACAGAGAATGGGCCAGACATATTTTGGGATGATAATAGTTAATTATATAACATAAAGAAATGGAGACAATTACATGAAGTGGAACCGTTTTACAGTAAAAACGAAAACAGAAGCAGAAGATATCGTTATCAGCACACTTGCAGAAGTCGGCATTGAAGGCGTGGAAATTCAGGACAAACAGCCTCTGACTGAGGAAGACAAGGCTCAGATGTTTGTAGATATTATGCCGGAAGGACCTGCAGATGACGCGTTGCCTATCTGAATTTTTATCTGGAAGAAGATGCAGACAAAGAAGCAATCCTGAAAGATGTTCGTGAAGCATTAGATGACCTGAAGAATTTTATGGACATCGGGGAAGCTACCATTGAAGAATCTCAGACAGAGGACAAGGACTGGATTAATAACTGGAAACAGTATTTCCACCAGTTCTATGTAGATGATATCCTTATCGTACCGTCATGGGAAGAAGTAAAAGCAGAGGATAAAGACAAGATGATCCTCCACATTGATCCGGGTACAGCCTTCGGTACAGGTATGCATGAGACTACTCAGCTTGTGATTCGCCAGTTAAAGAAATATGTAACACCGGATACAGAGATGCTTGATGTAGGAACCGGAAGCGGTATCCTGGGTATCGTTGCCCTGAAACTTGGTGCGAAACATGTACTGGGAACAGACCTTGATCCATGTGCAGTTCCTGCAGTTGCAGAGAATAAAGAAGCAAACCAGATCGTGGATGAAACTTTTGATATGGTGATCGGAAACATCATTGACGATAAAGCGATTCAGGATCAGGCAGGATATGAAAAATATGATATCGTAACAGCAAATATCCTTGCAGATGTTCTGATCCCTCTGACACCGGTAATTGTAAACCAGATGAAAAAAGGCGCTTACTACATTACTTCCGGTATTCTTGATGTGAAAGAAGAAGTTGTAGTGGAGGCGGTAAAAGCAGCAGGCCTGACGGTCGTAGAAGTGACACATCAGGCGAGTGGGTTTCCGTAACAGCAAGAAAGGACTGATCCTATGCAGCGTTTTTTGTGGAGCCTTATCAGATTGAGGAAGAGGCACACCGTATCCACATCAATGGGACGGATGTAAATCATATTAAAAACGTTCTCCGCATGAAATGTGGGGAGGATGTGTGGATCAGTGACGGAGGAGATAAAGAATACCACTGCCAGATTGAAGAACTGGGAGAGGATGAGGTTCTGTTGCATATCCTCTATGTACAGGAGCCGGAATATGAGCTGCCAAATAAGCTTTATCTTTTCCAGGGACTGCCGAAAGCAGACAAGATGGAACTGATCATCCAGAAAGCAGTAGAGTTGGGAGCTTTTTCTATAATCCCGGTAGAGACAAAGCGATGTGTGGTGAAGCTGGATGTTAAGAAGGCAGCAAAGAAGGTGGTTCGCTGGCAGCAGATCGCAGAGAGTGCAGCAAAGCAGTCCAAGCGAATGTTGATCCCGGAGATCCATGAAGTAATGACCTACAAACAGGCACTGGAATTTGCGAAACAGTTAGATGTAAAACTGATCCCGTACGAACTTGCCAAAGGAATGAAAGAAACCAGAGAAATCCTCAGCGAGATTAAGCCTGGACAGTCTGTCGGTATCTTTATCGGACCGGAGGGTGGATTCGAGGAAGAAGAGGTAGCAAAGGCACTGGAAGCAGGTGCCCATGCGATTACACTTGGAAGACGAATCCTCAGAACTGAGACAGCAGGACTTGCGATTCTTTCAGTTCTGATGTTCCAGTTGGAAAATGAATAACAGAAACAAGAGAGAACAAAAATGGAAGCATATTTTGATAATTCAGCCACGACCCGCTGCTTTGAAGAAGTAAAGGACATCGTGGTAAAAACAATGATGGAAGATTTCGGAAACCCATCTGCCATGCATCAGAAAGGTGTAGACGCAGAAGGGTATGTCAAAGAATCTGCCAGAACTTTGGCACAGATACTGAAAGTAACAGAAAAAGAAATCCTGTTCACTTCCGGCGGAACAGAGTCAAACAACCTGGCTCTGATCGGTGGTGCGCTTGCCAACAAACGAAGCGGTAATCACATTATCACAACTGCAGTAGAGCATGCTGCAGTCAGCCAGCCGGTAGCTTTTTTGCAGGAACAGGGATTTGAAGTGACCATTCTTCCTGTAGACGGGCATGGAGTAGTAAAACTTGACGCATTGGAGAAAGCATTAAGGCCGGATACCATTCTCGTATCTACAATGATGGTAAATAATGAGACCGGTGCGGTTATGCCTGTAGAGAAAATCGGTGCCATGATCCAGGAAAAGTGTCCGAAGGCGCTGTATCATGTAGATGCGATCCAGGCATTCGGCAAATATCGTATTTATCCGAAGAAATGGAATATCCATCTTCTGTCTGTCAGCTCACATAAGATCCATGGACCAAAAGGAGTTGGATTCCTGTACATCAACAGCAAGGCAAAAGTGCAGCCTCTGATTCTCGGCGGCGGCCAGCAGAATGGCATGCGTTCCGGAACAGACAATGTACCGGGAATCGCAGGACTTGGTGTTGCAGCGAAGATGATGTACCAGAACTTTGACGAGAAGTAGAGCATCTTTACCAGCTCAAAGAACGCATGGCACAAGGACTTTCTAAGATTGACGATGTAGTAATCAACGGAATGCCTGTCAGAGAAGGCGCACCGCATATCTTAAGCGTCAGCTTTCTGGGAATCAGAAGCGAGGTATTGCTTCATACCTTAGAGGACAGAAACATTTACGTATCAGCAGGAAGCGCATGCTCCAGTCACAAGAGAAAACCAAGTGCAACACTTTCAGCAATGGGAATGAGTAACGCACAGATTGAGAATACCGTACGTATCAGCTTTTCAGAGGAGAATACTTTCGAAGAAGTTGATTACTGCCTGGAAGTTCTGAATGAAGTACTGCCGATGCTGAAACGCTATGCACGCAGATAACAAATAATAGTTATAAGTGATATTTGGAATGTAACCTGAGATAAGCTCAGGAATATTTGAAAAGGTTGTTAATAGCATTTATATGAATTCTATTTGAAAATTACAGATATTAAATCCAGAAAAATATTAATTCTAATATTATATAAAACAATTTATTATAAGCAAAATAAGAGAAGGAGAAACAAATGATATTCCACGCATTTTTAATAAAATACGCAGAAATCGCCATCAAGGGCAAGAACAGATACATTTTCGAAGATGCCCTTGTAAAGCAGATGAACATCGCCCTTTCCAAAGTAGAAGGTGAGTTTGAAGTAAAGAAAGAACAGGGAAGAATCTATGTATTCTGCCCGGAGCAGTATGACTATGATGAAACTGTAGAAGCCTTGCAGCATGTATTCGGTATTGTTGGAATCTGCCCTGTAGTGATCTACGAAGATCAGGGATTCGAGCAGATGGCAAAGGACGTAGTTTCCTACATGAAGAACTGCCATCCGAACTACGACGGAAGTTTCAAAGTATATACAAGAAGAGCAAAGAAATCTTATCCGATCACATCCATGGAAGTTAGTGCAGAACTCGGCGGTCGTATCCTGGATGAGTTTCCGGATGCAAGCGTAGATGTACATGAACCGGACCTGACTCTTTCCGTAGAAATCCGAGACAAGATCTATGTATATTCCCAGACCATCAAAGGCGCAGGCGGAATGCCGATCGGCACAAACGGAAAAGCCATGCTTCTTCTTTCAGGCGGCATCGACAGCCCGGTAGCAGGATACATGATCGCAAAACGTGGCGTTAAAATTGACGCTGTATATTTCCACGCTCCGCCATACACAAGCGAAAGAGCAAAACAGAAAGTTGTAGACCTGGCAAAACAGGTAGCAAAATACAGTGGACCGATTCGCTCCATGTGGTAAACTTCACAGATATCCAGCTCTATATTTACGACCAGTGTCCGCATGATGAGCTGACTATCATTATGCGTCGTTACATGATGCGTATTGCAGAGCATTTCGCAAAAGAAAGCAGATGTCTCGGTCTGATCACTGGAGAAAGCATCGGTCAGGTTGCCAGCCAGACCCTGCAGAGCCTTGCAGCAACAAACGAAGTCTGCACACTCCCTGTATACCGTCCGGTTATCGGATTCGACAAACAGGAAATCGTAGAAAGATCCTGGGAAATCGGAACCTATGAAACATCCATTCAGCCATTCGAAGACTGTTGTACTATTTTCGTGGCAAAACATCCGGTTACCAAACCAAACCTGAACGTGATCCACCGTTCTGAAACAAAACTGGAAGAAAAAATTGACGAACTCATGAAGACAGCGCTGGAGACTGTTGAGATTATTGAGATTGATTAATATCGATTACAAACATTCGGAATCTGCTGACGCTACTTCCTTATGTTTGAACTTGAAACTCTGGTATACAAAAAAAGAGGAACTGGTAAACAGTTCCTCAATGACTGCGAAAAAATTATTCTGTAACGTATTTGCCTACGATTGCCATAACGGTATCAAGAGCAGCGCCATCAGCTGGATGTTTAAATCGATTGGTTTGGATAAATCAAGGCTGAAAATACCCATGATAGATTTTGCGTCGATTACATATCTTCCGGATACTAAATCGAAATCGCAGTCGAATTTGCTGATTTCATTAACGAACGCTTTCACTTTATCGATAGAGTTCAGTGAAATTTTAACTGTTTTCATTATGAGAACCTCCCTTAATAATAGTTATTTGCTGACCTGATTGTCTGTCAGCTTACAGTTTTCATCTTAACGGCAGAGACCATAAAAGTCAAGGTGAAAACGGATAAAATTTCCAGAAAGATTTAGTGAAAATGTAGAACAGTGCTAAAATATCAGACTGTTTTGTAAAAAATGAACAATAACTAAAGCGAAAACAAAATCTATTCTGTAAGCATATAAGTTTTCAAAATGTCAGCATGTATACAAAGTCCAGACTACAGAAAATGAGTATGCAGGTATAGAATTATAAAAACAGAAAAATCAATTAGGAGGAAAGAATGGGAAAAAAAGTTGCACTTCACAACTTAGGATGTAAAGTAAACGCCTATGAAGTAGAAGCCATGCAGCAGCTTCTGGAAGAAGCGGGCTACGAGATCGTACCGTTTGAACCGGGGGCTGATGTATATTTAATTAATACCTGTACAGTAACCAACATTGCAGACCGTAAATCCAGACAGATGCTGCACAAAGCAAAGAAAATGAACCCGGATGCTATCGTGATCGCAGCCGGATGTTATGTACAGACAGATGAAGGGAAACTGGATAAAGATGAGGCTGTAGACCTGATCCTTGGAAACAATCAGAAGGGAAATATTGTCCAGGTACTCGAGGAATATGAGCAACAGCACACCAAACAGAAACATGTGCTCAAGATCAACCAGACAAAAGAATATGAAGAACTGGCAATTGATCATACAGCAGAGCATGTACGCGCATATATCAAAGTTCAGGACGGCTGTAATCAATTCTGTACTTACTGTATCATTCCTTATGCAAGAGGTCGTGTCAGAAGCCGTAAGATCGCGCATGTAATGGATGAGGTTCATGCACTTGCAGCAAAAGGATACAAGGAAGTCGTTCTGACAGGAATTCATTTAAGCTCTTATGGTGTAGATTTCCCGGCAGAAGAGAAAGAAACACTGCTTTCCCTGATCCGGGCAGTACATGAGGTAGAAGGAATCGAACGAATCCGTCTGGGCTCCCTGGAACCGGGAATCATCACGGAAGAATTTGTGCAGAGCATTGCCGCATTGCCGAAAATGTGTCCGCATTTCCATCTGTCCCTGCAGAGCGGATGTGATACCACACTGGAGCGAATGAATCGCAGATACAGAAGCGCAGAATATGCAGAGAAATGCGGGCTTCTGAGAAAATATCTGGGAAATCCTGCACTTACCACAGATGTGATCGTTGGTTTTCCGATGGAAACAGAAGAAGATTTTCAGGATTCCTATGATTTCGTAGAGAGCATTCATTTTTATGAAACTCATATTTTCAAATATTCCCGCCGCCATGGAACAAAGGCTGCAGCCATGTCCGGACAGCTCACTGAAGCACAGAAAGCGGTCAGAAGTGACAAGATGCTTGCTTTAAATGAACAGCATGCGAAAGAATATGAAAAATCCATGCTCGGCGGTGAACTGAAAGTACTTCTTGAGGAAGAAGTAGAGATTAACGGAGAGCAGTGGTATATCGGCCACAGTATGGAATATATTAAAACAGCAGTGAAAAAACAGGACAACTACAGTGTGAATGACATCATTACTGTAAAAGCTGAAGAATTCCTGGAAGAACATACATTAACAGGTGAGGTTCTGGGAGTAGAATAGTTACAGTTCACTTCATTCTCAGCGGAATAGTGGTGTGTGAACAGTAACAACAGTAACGAATAATCATCAATAAATTTGCGGTTGCACAATACGTGAAATTATATTAAAATATAGAAGAAAATATGTGTATTGTATACGAAATTTGCAATACATAGCAAAGCAGAATTACTAAGAAGGCTTTGCGACAATAAATCAGGTAAGGACGTGAATAAAATGGCAGAGAACAATCTGGGTAATACCCAATATTTCAGAACAAAACCAGACCAGGAGCTTCAGGTAAAAGAAGTTCTGGATCTCGTTTACACAGCAATGGATGAGAAAGGATACAATCCGGTCAATCAGATCGTTGGATATATTATGTCCGGAGATCCTACTTATATTACCAGTCACAAGGGCGCAAGAAGCATGATCATGAAAGTAGAGCGCGACGAACTGGTAGAGGAACTTTTAAACGAGTATATTAAGAACAAATCCTGGGAACGCTGATATGAGGATTCTGGGATTAGATTATGGATCAAAAACAGTCGGTGCAGCCATCAGTGATCCGCTGGGGATCACCGCTCAGGGTGTAGAGACGATCTGGCGTAAACAGGAGAACCACCTGCGCCAGACACTTGCCCGTATTGAAGAACTTGTTTCGGAATATCACGTGGAGAAGATCGTGCTTGGATATCCGAAGAACATGAACAATACGATTGGAGAACGTGCCCAAAAATCACTGGAATTTAAAGAAATGCTGGAGACACGTACAGGTCTTGAAGTGATCATGTGGGACGAGCGTCTGACAACAGTAGAAGCCAATCGTACTTTAATGGAAGCCAGTGTGCGCAGAGAGAACCGCAAGCAGTATCTGGATCAGCTGGCTGCTGTTTTTATTTTGCAGGGATATCTGGATTCCCTGTCCTGTTAGGAGATTAATAAGATGGAGAAAATTAAATTTCAGCTTGAGGACGGAACAGAAGCGGAGTTTTATGTAGAGGAGCAGACCAGGATCGGAGGAGTTGCATATCTTCTGGTATCTGATTCTCAGGATGATGAGGCGACAGCCTATATTTTTAAAGACGTGTCAGAGGATGACAGTCAGGAAGCCTGCTATGAAATGGTCGAGGACGAGGATGAGATGCAGGCTGTTTTTAAAGTATTTGAACAAATGTTAGATGACGTAGACCTTGAAATGTAGCATGGAGGTGTAGTACTTGAGTAACGAAAATAACAACCAGTTTAATAATGAAGCGCGTGAAAATCATGACGGACAGTTCGGACATGGTCAGAAGAGGCCATACAACAGACCGAAGAATTATAAATATAAACCACAGCACAGAAACTCTTATGGAAGAAAACCAATGCAGGACCGCAAGGCTCCGGCAGATAAAGAGAAGAACGGAATACAGGTACCATTTAAGGCTGCGATAAAGAATTCTTCCCGCAGACCGAAGAAACCAACATCTAAATTAAAGATCATTCCTCTGGGTGGTCTGGAACAGATTGGAATGAATATCACAGCATTTGAATATGAAGACAGCATTGTTGTGGTAGACTGCGGTCTTGCTTTCCCGGAAGATGATATGCTCGGAATTGACCTTGTCATTCCGGATGTCACCTATTTAAAAGAGAATATTTCCAAAGTAAAAGGCTTTGTGATCACTCATGGACATGAGGACCATATCGGTGCGCTGCCGTATGTACTCAAAGATGTAAATGTCCCTGTTTATTCCACGAAGCTGACCATTGCCCTTATTGCAAATAAGCTGAAAGAGCATAATATGACCAATACTACCAAGTTAAAGGAAGTAAGGCATGGACAGGTCATTAATCTTGGTGATTTTTCAATTGAATTTATAAAGACAAACCATAGTATCCAGGATGCATCTGCACTTGCGATCTATTCTCCGGCAGGCATCGTAGTGCATACCGGCGACTTTAAAGTAGATTATACTCCTGTATTCGGAGATGCCATTGATCTGCAGCGTTTTGCAGAGATTGGAAGAAAGGGAGTACTGGCACTGATGTGTGACAGTACTAATGCAGAGAGAACCGGATTTACCATGTCTGAACGTTCTGTGGGACATGTGTTTGATAATCTTTTCAATGAATATAAGACAAACAGAATCATTATTGCCACTTTTGCATCCAATGTAGACCGCGTACAGCAGATCATTAACACAGCTTATCGTTTCGGACGCAAGGTTGCAGTAGAGGGCCGCAGCATGGTAAATGTTATCACAACTGCAGCAGAGCTTGGATACCTTCGCATTCCGGATCAGACTCTGATTGAGATCGATCAGGTTAAGAATTACCCGGATGAACAGGTAGTGCTGATCACAACAGGAAGCCAGGGTGAATCCATGGCAGCTCTTTCCCGTATGGCTGCAAACATCCATAAGAAAATAGTGATCAAACCGAATGATACTATTATTTTCAGTTCCAATCCGATTCCGGGAAATGAGAAAGCGGTATCCAAGGTTATCAATGAGCTTTCCATGAAGGGTGCGAAGGTTATTTTCCAGGATGTCCATGTTTCCGGACATGCCTGCCAGGAAGAAATCAAGCTGATCTATTCTCTGGTAAAACCGAAATATGCAATCCCTGTTCATGGTGAATACAGACATCTGACCGCACAGAAAAATGTAGTTGAGGAACTTGGAATCCCCAAAGAGAATATCTTTGTCCTTGCATCCGGAAATATTCTGGAGCTTGACAGCCAGAGTGCACAAGTAACAGGCACTGTACACACAGGAGCAATCCTGGTAGACGGACTTGGTGTAGGAGATGTAGGAAATATCGTTCTTCGTGACCGTCAGCATCTTGCAGAAGATGGAATTATGATCGTTGTGGTTACGTTGGAACGCCACAGCAATGTGATTCTTGCAGGACCGGACATTGTTTCCAGAGGCTTCGTATATGTGAGGGAATCTGAGGATCTGATGGATGGTGCAAGAGAAGTGGTAGAGAATGCACTGGATTCCTGTCTGGAACGTAATATTACGGACTGGGGCAAGATTAAGACAGTTGTGAAGGATGCGCTCAGTGAATTTTTATGGAAACGTACCAAGAGAAGTCCTATGATCCTGCCTATTATCATGGAGGCATAAAATGGAACCAAATACAATAGAGGAAAGTATTAAAGGGCTTCTGGAGGCTATAAAGGAGAGCCCTGAATATCTGGAATTTCAGAAGCAGAGTGATATCCTGAAAAAGAAGCCCGAACTGAAGGCACGTGTGGATACATTCAGGGCAGATAATTATAAAGTCCAGAATGAATGTGATTCCGATAATCTGTTTGAAGTTGTAGAGCAGATGGGAAAAGAATCCGCAGAGCTTCGCAGACACCCGGAAGTGAATGCGTATCTGGATGCGGAGCTTGCTTTGTGCAAAATGATGCAGAGAATCTGTATAAAACTGGGAGAAGGTATTGATATAGATGTCCCGGGAATGTGATCAGATAAACTGTAAAACAGTTATCCTGCTGTGAGCAGATAACTGAGCGGATGACTTTATCCGCCTGACATACAGAAAGGAAATAGCTTATGAGTGATACCAGGGAACGTGCAGGTGCAGCAGGTGTTGTTGTTGCAGGAACGTTTTTTAAGATCGTACTTTATATATGTGTGATAGTTTTACTTTTCTGGGTAGGAAAGGCTTCTTATCAGTTTGGACATGATGTCTTTAATCAGCAGGCCATGAGTCCCGGAGAAGGACAGGAAGTTACAGTGGTGATCAAGGAAGATACTTCCTTGTACAAGATTGCCAAAACTCTTCAGAAAAAAGGTTTGGTCAAGAGTGCAACGGTATTTTATGTTCAGGAAAGACTGTCCACTTATCATGGAAAGCTTCAGGCCGGAACGTATCTGTTAAGTACAGCATATACACCTAATCGTATCATGGGAATTCTGGCAGGTGATGATGAACAGGAAGGGGTAAGTGATTCGTGATAGTTGACGAGCAGATGCGTACCTATATTAATTCACTGGATATGGGAAATACACCGTTTCTTGAAGAATTGGAGCAGTATGCCATCAGGGAACGGGTGCCGATCATCCGGAGAGAAATGCAGAGCTTTATAAAAATGTTTCTGGCTGTAAACCGGCCGAAGCGTATTCTGGAGGTGGGGACAGCCATTGGCTTCTCCACACTTCTTATGTGTGAATATGGTCCGGAGGATCTTGAAATCGTAACGATCGAGAATTATGAGAAGAGAATCCCCATCGCAAAAGAGAATTTCAGGAGAGCCGGACGGGAAGCGCAGATTACTCTGCTTGAGGGAGACGCAGGACAGATATTAAAAGAACTGGAAGATTCGTTTGACATGATTTTTATGGATGCTGCAAAGGGACAGTATATCAACTGGTTGCCGGATGTGATGCGTCTTATGAAAAATGGCGGTGTTCTCATCTCTGACAATGTGCTTCAGGAGGGAGATATCATAGAGTCCCATTATCTGGTAGAGCGCAGAAACAGAACCATATATAAGAGAATGCGTGAGTATCTGTATGAACTGAAACATAATCCATCCCTGATAACTTCGATCATTCCTCTGGGAGACGGAGTTACAGTCAGTGTGAAACAGGAGTGAATAATATGAGAAAAATAGAATTGCTGGTTCCGGCGAGCAGTCTTGAGGTGTTGAAGATTGCTGTTATTTTCGGAGCAGATGCAGTATATATCGGTGGAGAAGCCTTTGGACTTCGTGCCAAAGCCAAGAACTTTTCCCATGAAGATATGAAGGAAGGAATCGCTTTTGCTCATGAACATGGAGTGAAAGTTTATGTGACTGTAAATATTCTGGCCCATAATTATGATCTGCCGGGTGTGAGGGAATATCTGACAGAACTGAAAGAACTGAAGCCGGATGCACTGATCATTGCAGATCCGGGAATCTATATGTATGCAAAGGAAATATGCCCGGAAATCGAACGCCATATCAGTACACAGGCAAACAATACTAACTATGAGACATATCGTTTCTGGTACAATCTGGGAGCAAAGCGTGTGGTAACAGCCAGAGAGCTTTCGCTTGCAGAGATTAAAGAGATCAGAGAGCATATTCCGGAGGATATGGAGATTGAAACATTCATCCATGGTGCTATGTGCATTTCTTATTCCGGAAGATGTCTGCTCAGTAATTATCTGGCGGGACGTGATGCCAACCAGGGAGCCTGTACCCATCCCTGCCGCTGGAAATATTCCATTGTTGAGGAGAAACGTCCGGGAGAATATATGCCGGTATTTGAAAATGAGAGAGGAACCTATATCTTTAATTCCAAGGATCTCTGCATGATCGAGTATATGGACGATATCATTAACAGCGGAATCGACAGTCTGAAGATAGAAGGCCGTATGAAAACCGCTCTCTATGTCGCAACAGTTGCCAGAACTTACCGCAAGGCAATAGACGACTATATGGAGAGCCCTGAGAAATATCAGGCAAATATGCATGGTACCAGGAACAGATTTCCAACTGTACCTACAGACAGTTTACAACCGGATTCTTCTATGGAAAACCGGATGAGAATACACAGATTTATGATAATAATACTTATCAGAAGGAATATACGTATCTGGGATTTGCTGAGGCAGTGGATGAACGGGGTTATGCGCAGATCACTCAGAGAAATAAATTCTCTGTAGGTGAGACAATTGAAATTATGAAACCGGACGGACAGAATGTAGCTGTCACTGTGAAGGGAATTTATGATGAGGAAGGCAATTCCATGGAGAGTGCGCCTCATGCACAGCAGAAGCTGTTTATCGACCTGGGAACCGAAATCCAGGTTTACGATCTGTTAAGAAGAGCAGAGTGATTAATAAACGCAGCCAACGTTAAATTTGTTGGCTGCGTTTACTGCATTTGCGGGAAAAGGCCTCGAAGCTTTTGCAGAGCAGTTTTTTCGATCCTGGAGACATAAGAGCGGCTGATACACAGTTTTCGGGCAATTTCCCGCTGAGTTTCTTCCTCCATGCCAAAGAGCCCATATCTGCAGCAGATCACCTGATATTCCTTATCTGACAGGACTTTTTTCAGAGAGCGTAGAAGATAGTCGGTATTTTCACGGATATAGCAGTCTTCTACAATATCTACAGGTGCACTCTCGATCACATCTAACAGATTAATCTCATTTCCTTCTTTATCTGTTCCTATGGGTTCATATAGGGACACTTCTTTTGAATGCTTTTTCTTAGCACGAAAATACATCAGCAGTTCATTTTCTATACATCTGGCAGCATAGGTGGATAACCGGGAAGCTTCTGGGGATTAAAGGTTGTGACAGCTTGATCAGTCCGATGGTTCCAATAGAGATCAGATCATCTGTATCCTCACCGGTTCCCTGATATTTTTTGACCACATGTGCTACCAGCCGGAGATTATGCTCGATCAGGATATTCTTTGCCTGAGAATCACCCTCCTGATATTTTTGAAGATAATATTTTTCCTGGGATATGGACAAAGGTTTTGAAAGGCCTTCAAATCGCTACCTCGAAGGGGATTTCTATATAGTTTATGTCCGGGACAGGGTGTTGGTGCTTTTCCAGAAAATTTTGAGCCTTTTTACAATTATTTTACCTGTTCTGTACAATTGTGTGATGGCAGAGTGTTTTTCTCTGATATGCTTAATAAAACTGGTGATGAACAAGGATATGATTTTCGATGCTGACGGACAAGCTGCGCAGACCGAATTGAAAGAGATGCTTGCAAAAAGGGTATCTCTTTTTGTGTTGATTTTTGCAGCGGATGTTTCAAATCTGCATTGAGAAATCAGAATAACTACAGTATAATGGATGAAGAATTTAACCGAATAAACTGCTCAGCAGTTATCAGGTGTAGAACTACGCAGCGAAGTGGATGATTTTATCTGCTTAAATACAATATAACAGGAGAAGCACATGAAAATATATTTAGCCCCGCTTGAGGAATTACAGGATATACATACAGAAGGGCACTTTACAATTGCTTTGGAGGTTTTGACAAGTATTTTATTCCCTTTATCCTTCCAAATCAGAAAGGACATCTCAGCACCAGAGAAAAGAAAGACATTATGCCTGAGAATAATGAGGGGATGTATGCTGTTCCCCAGATTTTGACAAAGAATGCAGAGGATTTTATCCAGACAGCGGAAACACTGCAGGAATACGGTTATAATGAAGTAAATCTGAACCTTGGCTGTCCGTCAAAGACTGTTGTGACAAAAGGCAGAGGTGCAGGATTTCTGGACAGACCGGATGAACTGGACAAATTCCTGGATGAGATTTTCCGTAAATGTGATATGAAGATTTCCATCAAGACTCGATTGGGTATGGATGATCCGGAAGAATTTGAAGATCTGCTGACGATTTATAATAAATATCCACTGGAAGAGTTAATTGTTCACGCAAGAGTGCAGAAAGACTATTACAAAAATACGCCACGTTTGGAAACATTTGGAGAGGCTGTGGAGCACTCAAAGAGCCCGGTTTGCTATAACGGAGATATTGTCACTGCAGAAGACTGTACCAGATTACAGGAAATGTTTCGACCCTGGACTGCATTATGACAGGCAGAGGAACTTTGAAGAATCCGGCACTTGCCAGAGAAATCCGTGGCGGTGCACCTGCGTCAAAGGAAGAAATCCGCAGATTTCATGATATGATGTATAATGAATATTGTGAAGACCTGTCCGGAGACAGAAATATCCTGTTTCGTATGAAAGAATTATGGTCTTATCTGGCACCTATGTTTACAAACAATAAAAAATATGCCAAAAAGATTAAGAAGGCTGAGAAATGTGTGGTATATGAAAATGCAGTCAGAGAATTATTTGGCTGTGAACAGTTAATTGGAGAAGTGGAAGATGGGGATATGGAAAAAATACTGGATTATTATAACAGCTGAAAGATATAGAACTCACAGTATTTCGATAGAAAGTAACTGATTAGTATCTTTAAGGCTGCAATATTTTTTATTAAGAAGGAGAAAAAAGAATCCTATGAAATCTCATGTATTTCAGATGAAATATTTCTTAGCAGGCATCTATATTATCTGTGTTATATTTACCTGCTTTAACGCCAGGTTTTATCATACGCCTCTGGCGAAGATATCTTCAGTAACAGAAAAGGAAACAATGAGCAGAAAAGGAACCAGGGATGCAGAAGAGTATTATTATACTCAGAAAATTACAGCGCGTATATTAAACGGTACCCATAAAGGGGAAGAGATTTCTATTTCTAATGAATATACATCGTCTCAGGTTCAGAATCAGAAATATCACAAAGGAGACACGGTCCTTTTAAGCGGTTCTAGGGAAAATCCAGGGAAATCCATACGTTCCATAAAGCGTGATGGTTATCTGGCATTGCTGGCAGGTGGTCTGTTTTTTCTTCTGATCTGTATTACAGGAAAACAGGGATTCTATACGATCATATCGCTGATATTGAACACAATTATATTCGCGTTTGGATTTCAGGCTTTTATGAAAGGGGAAAATATCTTAAATATCTGCAATGTAATTGCTTTTCTATTTTCGATAACAACTCTGATCTGTCTGAATGGAATCCACAGAAAAACATGGGCTTCTGTTATTTCAACCATATGCGTACTGTTTCTGATCATGGCATTATTTGAATTTTCTATTCAGTTTTTTGGAGATCTGGATTATTCTAATCTGGAATATCTGGGGAGTATGAGTAATTCCGCTGATATATTCTGGACAGATATTATGCTGACAGGACTTGGAGCTATCATGGATGTAGCTGTAACTATCAGTGCTGCAACAGGGGAAATTGTCCGGAAAAATCCAGATGTTTCTCTGAGAAAATTAATACATTCAGGACGGGAAATCGGATATGACATTATGGGAACCATGATAAATGTGTTGCTTTTTGTTCTGGCAAGCGGCATGATTCCTATGTTTATCCTGAAAATGAACAATGAGATCAGGTTTATAACGATCATACGATATCATATTCCATATGATATCTGTCGTTTTCTGATTGAAAGTATAGGAATTGTACTGGCAATCCCTGTATCTGTTTTTATTTCTTCTATTATCATGAAACTACCATTTCTGAAAAGGAGCGACAAAAAATGATAATTTTTCTTGCACTGGTGTTGATTATTTTAATGATTCTGATTGGTGGGGAGCGCGGAGCAGTTTCTCTTATGACACTGGCCGGTAATATTGTAATTCTGTTTATTTCGATTCTTCTGATGTCCATTGGTTTCCCGGCTCTGCTTCTGATATTGGCTGCAGGGGCAGGAGTCTGCTATAATTCCCTGTTCTACCAGAATGGAAACAATCCAAAGACAAGGGCGGCTTTTTTTGCTACATTGCTTGTGATGCTGCTTTTATTCATTCCGATTTATCTTATTATATGGAGATCAGGAAGCTATGGACTGAATGAGCTTCAGCTTTCAGAAGATGATTTTATGTATTATTACAGTACGGATATCCATATTAATATGCTTCATGTGGCAATTTTTGTAACTGTTTTCAGTACTCTTGGAGCGGTTATTGATACTGCTTTATCTGTAACTTCTTCTGTATATGAAGTCTGGACACATAAAAACAGCCTGACAGCGAAAGAACTTACTTCTTCCGGCTATCAGGTTGGAAAAGAAATTATAGGAACAACTGTAAATACGCTGCTTTTTGCTTATCTTGGAGGCTCTATTCTGTTATTTGCCTATGTTCAGACACAGCAATATAACCTGGAAATTATTCTCAATTCCAAATTTCTTTTCCAGGATGTTGCAATCATGCTGTCTGGGGCGATTGCCTGCCTTTTTACAGTACCGGTATCAATCAGATGTGTGATCCGCCAGATCCATCATGCTGCATCTGAAACAGATCACAGCTGATCGGATTTGTTTTCACAGTCTTTGCAGATTCCATGAAGTATATCTCCGCTGCACTGCAGACGGAATCCATGATTCCGGAACAGATGCTCTTTTAATTCATCCATAAAGTTACAGTCAAGATGTACAACCTTGCCGCATCTGATATATTTCAGATGCAGGTGGTCTGTACATTTTTTTTCTTCTCCTGCGAACTGAAACATTGCTTTGTCAGAATTCAGATCTGGGTATTTAATTACAACGTGTTCCGCGCAAAGCTTATCCAGATAGCGGTAGACAGTTGTTGAGTGCTATTTTGATAAACGCAAACAGTTTGCACTTATATTAAATGGATCAGATCGCCCACTAAAAAGATTTTCAGGCACATCGGGGTGTGCAGAAAGGACTTTATTATGAAAAAATTATTTACCATAACAGCACTTGCAGCGGCAACAGCTCTCAGCTTTGGAGCACTGAATCTTGCATATGCAGCAGAAACAGAGAATGCTTCTTCTGACAAAAAAACTGAACGTTATGGCCAGCTTTTATCCTATGTATGATTTTGCAGTAAAAGTAGGCGGTGATTGTCTCATGCTTATCTGGCAGCATTTTGGTAAAAAAGAAGTTTACTACATTATATCGGCCGGTCTGGGTGAGGATATTATTGAAAGATCACTTGGTGATATGGATGGTTTTGTAGAACATCTGGAAGAATACAGGATCGCAGGAAAGAATTACCGGACTCATATAAGCTTATGGGATACTCTTGAATGAAACAACGCTATCTTTTTGCGTTCCGACAAAAGTGCCGTTGTGGCAGATTGCAGCAAGATTTGAATCATATTCATCAGTGATTTCAGAATTTTCATTATTAAATACATATATTTATAATTAAGAGCGTTACAATGCCGGTACCTTGAGAACATTGGAGGCTGCAATTATGAGGGCTTTTGATAGAAAAAAGTCTTTTAATATATCCTGATCAATGATATAATATTCTAAAATGTTGACAAATGGACATTTTTACTTTCTAAAATGTTGACATACAGATATTTTTGCTTTCTAAAATGTTGACAATAAAAGAAAAATAGTAATTAAAAATGTTACAAAGTTGTTCTTGATAAAAATATTGTTTGGTAACAGGAGGTGTTTTATGTTAAAAAGAAAAGTGACGCATTACATAAAAAAATGGGTAGATTCAAAAAACAAAAAATGTCTTGTAATTCAGGGAGCCAGACAAACAGGAAAAACATATATAGTTGAAAGATTTGCAGAAGAGAACTATGAAGAAATTGTTGAAATTAATTTTAAACAGATACCTTCTGCGATGGATATTTTTCCGGTGATCTAACAGTAGATAATATGGTTATGGCTATGCGGTTTCGTTTTCCTGAAAAGAAGATTATTCCAGGAAAGACTATGATTTTTCTGGATGAGATCCAGGAGTGTCAGGAAGCAATAACTTCTCTTAAGTTTTGGGCATTAGATAATAGATTTGATGTTATTGCATCAGGATCACTTTTAGGAATTGATTATAAACGTGCTTCTTCTTACCCTGTTGGGTATGTTGATTATCTGAAAATGTATGGAATAGATTTTGAGGAGTTTCTTTGGGGAATGGGAATCTCTGAGGATATGATAATGAATCTCTGTGGATATCTTGGTTCAAAAGCTGCTATTCCAGAGGCAATTCATTCTCAGATGATGAAATATTTTAGGCAGTATGTCGCTATAGGGGGTATGCCGGAAGCAGTTCAGAAGTATATAGATACAAAAGACTTCAGGGAGGTTGACCGGATTCAGAGAAGTCTGTTACAGGGATATCAGTATGATATAGCCCATTATGCTACAGCTGAAGAAAAAGTAAAAGCGGAGAAGTGCTACCTTTCTCTTGCGAAACAGTTATTGGATAAAGAGAATCATAAATTTCAATATAAAGAAGTTGAGCATGGAGGCAGGGCACAGAAGTATTTTTCTAGTATCGAGTGGTTACTTCGTGCAGATATGTTGTATTTGTGTAAACTTGTAACAGATATAAGATTTGATCTGGATGATTATGCAAGAGATGATTTTTTCAGAGCTTATACAACGGACTTGTCTCTGTTGATGGCGATGAAAGATTTTTCCTTGAAGCAGCATATTATAGAAAATACCTTAGCAGGAAATTCCAAAGGAGGAATATTTGAATGTGCTGTAGCAGATGCTCTTTATAAGAAGGGATATCAGTTATATTTCTATAAAATGAGCAAACGAAAAAGAATTGATGTAATCATTCAAAAGATGGAAAGTAGTTCCTATTGAGGTCAAGAGTGGAAATACACGTGCAAATTCACTAAAGTCGATCATGAAAATAATAAAGATATAAGCTATGGATATAAATTCATAGATGGGAATGTAGGAACCAGCGAAGAGGGAATAATCACATTACCGCTCTATATGATCGCTTTCTTTGATAAAGTATCAGAATAACTGTAGACAAAAACGGAACAGACCCAGACCGAAAAAGCTCTTGCATTGATAGATACTTTGCAACTGGAGATATCGATACTGCTAAAGAATTGCTTGCAGGAGATTATAATTCAGCACAACTTTGCCTACGGTACTGGAAGAATTAAAGTTCAAGTGAATCTTCTGA
>ENA-OQIC01000400-OQIC01000400.1-human-gut-metagenome-genome-assembly--contig:-NODE-400-length-19643-cov-3.423704_pt1 | contig 19643 bp, 24 predicted proteins | sample MGYA00242572_ERZ504736 | MGnify/ENA primary metagenome ERZ504736 (study PRJEB26092, sample SAMD00036201) | human gut metagenome | host: Homo sapiens | study: EMG produced TPA metagenomics assembly of... | reverse complement strand
GGAATCGGAAAATAATATTCTCCCATACATTCAAAGAGGAGATTAAATTGAAAGACTGAAAATAAATCCGATTTTTCTCCTTCGAAAAACTGCAAGCTCATCTTCTTTGTAAGAAAAAATATTTTTCTTTCCAATGTATACCTTTCCGTCTGTGGGATGGTCTAAGCCGCCCAGCATGTGCAACAGCGTACTTTTTCCCTATCCTGTCAAGTAATATCCAAAAAAATATTGATTTTACACAAAAAGAAAGACTGCCTATTTCAGCAATCTTTCACAATAGTTTGATTTAATCATAATTACTCTTTTTTAGAAAAATTTTCTTTTTCTCTTGATATTTAATTCCATCTTGAAAAACATAATTGTATTCTAGCTTCTGAATATCAAACCAATCCGTAAAATATGTCAATTTAGGATACGTATCCCATAAATATTCATCTATACAATCATATCCATCAGAACTGTACTCCATGTTTGGCCCACAAAAAAACACATAACTTTTTCCTCTTGCTACACTGCTATTAAAACATATTCCGTCATATCCTAGACTTCTTATATATTCTGCTATAACCTGAGTTGCTACATATTCATAGGAATGATCTTCTTTTTTATCATCTACTGGAGAGGTTATCTCTTTAATAAATGAATCAAGAAAATTATTTATCCAACGTAAATCATGATCATATTCTTTACTGAATATACTTTTGGTAGTCACAAAAGCAACTTGAGAAAAATCAATAATTGTCAATTCTTCTTTTAATACATATTCAGCGACCATTACCATTGCATCTTTATACCGGCATTCTTTATATGCCGTTTCTCTATCTGATGCAACATACAGATATGAAATACCTGCTGGACTCATTCTATTTGTTGTCGCATATTTAGGTGGTGCAGGAGCCATTTCTTTATAAACGTCTTTATTCTCCAAATCATATAATTTCTCCTCGTTCAATTTCCTTGCTCGATAATAAATCGTGCCTTCTTTTATAACAGTTTCATATTCTAAAAGATATGGTACTAATTCTTTTAAATAGTGTCTTCTCTGGCAATCCTTATCTATATCAAAGAATCTATTATAGTATTTCGTAATATACTTGAAAAATTCCCATGTATAATACATTTTTGTTGCCTCAAGGCCATATAAATCATCTTTAAGTACCAAATTACAATTATCTATATCTTCAAATACATCTAATTCCCCTTGTTTTTTTTCTTCAAAGCTTAACCCTGAATCTGAAAATATATCTTCCAATATAGTCGTATCTATAACAGCCTCGTTTAAAACATTTTCTTCTTCTACTAAAATATCTCTGATTGAATAAGGATCTGCCATCCTTCCTGTCCGATTGCAATATTGTTTCTCTTCTGAGTCCCAATACGCCCCTGTACCATTTTCTATATCTTCATACGCTTTTTTTAAACATTCTCGGATATAGGCTCCTATTTTTTCTGTAGAAATAATGTTTACTCCATTGGAATTACAATAATCACATTTTCCTCCCTTATTCTCCGATAAGATATATTCTTTTAAATACTTATTAGAAAAACACTTTTCACAACAATACCTCATATCGTTCCCCCAATATTCTTATAAATTTTATTTATATCTTATCAAATATTACTAATCATCACAATCCTTATTTATTTCTACTATCCTTGTTCTCAATCTACCGCTGTTTCTGTTGCATTTGAAAGACAAATTTTCCTTCAATATCCCGCCCTTGTATTTCCATCTTCTTTATGAAGATGTGCTGCCGGCTATCGGTTTCATATTGAATTGCCACACCAAGCCCTCTCCTCATAAATGCGGTTACCCCCATATCTGCAATAACTTTATGTTCTTCTTTCTTCTGAAAACTGATTTTAGGGAAAACCCCTGATAATTTTTCTGTAATATACAGTTCCATTTTTTCCAAACTCTCAAATGGCATAGCCTGTACTCTTTGTAATATCTCCTGCAAACGTTCCTCTCTCATAATACATCTGCAATGATCTACACCAAATACCATAGCAAGGCTGTGTCCGCAATCCCAGGATACATGAATCTGTCCGGCATCATCTACAAACTGTACGGTTCCTAAATCACCGGGACTCAGTTTTACATACGGATCAGCCTCCATATCTTCCAACTCTACCCGACACCCCGGTGGGTACATATTTCTTAACACAATTCTTTCCGCATTACTTATCACTGTTTTCTTCCTTTCTCCAATCCGGCTACCGTCCCAAAGATTTCTCTGGAACATTTCCCTCCAATAAATGCTCTCTTTCTTTATTCCATTCCAGCACCTTTTCCATAGCAGCTTCCAACTGATCTTCTACCGGTTCTCTTGTATAGGTTCTATATTCCTGAAAATATTCTTCCAAAGTGTTCTGCTGTATCTCCAGTTCCTCTTTATCATAACAATCCGGCTCTTCCAGTTCCTTCAACTCCTGCAAGATTTCCCAGCATTCCAAAACTCTGTCTGTCTCCCGCATTTCAAGCAGATAAGATAAAAATGTTTCCTCTGGCATAATACTGAAATAGCACCGATCAAACCATTGCTCAATATACATGCGTTCATCAGAACCATTGGTATGTGTACCACAAATCAAATCTGCAACAAAGTTTTCAAACAGTTCACCAATTGATAGCCCAACTTTTCCAGACTTCCTACAGAGCTCTTCTACCTCATCTTGATACAACCTGATAGAAATAATTCGCTTCAGGCTTTTTTCATAGGGTTCTATATCTTCCCCTGTCTCGCAGAAATGCAGATATGTATCCGTATAAATGTTTTCCATATCGCAAAATCTCCGGCTCATTGCCACATAATCCTTACTTTCCCGGTCCCATTCCAGTCGGTAATGATGTTCCCTTGCATATTCCTCTAAATCTTTCCGTATAATATTTCTGGTTGCTTCCGGCAACTCTGCAATAAAAATGCTTGTATCTGGAACTGCTAATACTCTTTCTTTTACCACATTTGTCCTCCCTGTTTGTAAACATTCCTTGCCGCCGGCTGGTTTCCCAATACGTCCATATAGAGGATAATTCCCTGCGGGTCCAGATGTACGGTCATAAATTTCTGTATTTCCTGTAACAGAGCATGATCGGAAAATCCAGCCGGACAACCAATAAAATCCCTGATTTTTTCTACAATGTCCGGTTTACGGAACTCCTGTAACACCAAAATCGGAATCGTGTGCTGCCCTCCCATAGCATCATAGGGCAACGCTTTCCGTAATTCGTCTAAGAGATGCCGGTAATAATCAACTACCACCTGGTCTGTTTTCCACGCTTTTTCCTCACAATCCCGGAGTAAAAAATCATACTCTTTTTTTGCCTGTTCCATTTCTTTCAGGATTTCTACTGCCTCCACAGAGCAATACCCTTTCTCTTCTATCAGCTCCATCAGTTCTTCCATAGAATATGTTTCAAGATACATGGCTCCTCCCCCATCTTCTTTGCCTAATTTTCTCCTAATACAAAGAAGAGGAAGACACCGCAGCGTTTTCCTCCTCTTTTATGAAATCTTTTTCTCTACCGGAATCCAGGACAATAAGCTCTCCCGGTTCTTTCTTATCCTACTGCTTCCAGAAATTCGTCCCTGTATTTCCATACAATTTCAATATGTTCCGGATCATAAAAATTTATGACTTCAATCAGCTCATGCAGAACTTCATAAGATAGCTCTTCCAATCCCTTATATTTTACAAAAAGTTGCAGTCCCTCTGATTTCTCCTTTTGTTTTTCCTCCTCCCCCTTTAAAATTTTTGCTTCTATCTCCTGTATCTTTTGCTGATAAGCTGCTGTCTTCTCCATACAAGTTTGTTTTCGTGCCAAGTAATCCTTCAGGGAAATCTGTTCTTCTGCATATTGTTCATATAATTCCATTTTCTCCTGTTTACAAAGCGCCAACTTCTTTTCATATTGCTTTTTCCGATATCGGAGTTTCGGAATATTCAAAGTCTGATTGGCTTTCTTTAACTGCTTTATGGTATCCTCTGCAAGGGCTACCTGCTGTCTTATCATAATTAGCACCAGTTCTTCCAACTCTTTCTGCTTATATTTCTTTGGATAACAGGAAGCATTGGGGGCTGTCGTAACACTTTTACAATAAATCGGCTTTTCTTTGTATTCTGTCCGTATCCGCATTTTCCGACCACAATGCCCGCAACGGATCAAGCCTGCAAAAATATTCTCAGAAGACGGTGTAGACCCATGATATTTTCTGTCCTTCTGTACCATGTCCTGGACCTCCTGAAGCTCCTGCTCCGTTACAATCGCTTCGTGTCCTCCTTTTACGCAAATCCAATCCTCTCTTGAAATATATCGGTACTCTCTTTTTGACGGAACCCTGGTTTCTGTTTTCCCTCTTACCGTCAGTCCTGCATAAACCGGATTAAACAAAATCAGCTTTACTAAATTTCCGTCCCAGAATTTCACAGATTTCTTTGCTTCCGGCGCCCAGCCTTTCCTTTGAAGATATACGGTAGGTGTTTCAACTTCTTTTTTATTTAGGTCCCTGGCAATGTCTGCATAGGTCTTTCCTTCCAACCTTTGGTCAAAAATCCCCCTTACAACGGAAGCTGCCTCCGTATCCAGATGAAGTTTTGTATGAACACCGTCATGGAAGCAATATCCGTATGTTGGGATTGAACCATGATATTGTCCCATTTCAGCCTGTTTCCTCATAACTTTTTTGATATTGTCGGAACAAATCTGGGATAAATCCCATTGATCAGGTTCTTAAATTTAATCTCCGTATCCTTCTTTCGGAAGGTTTCTGGCTGCTGTCATAAAAATCATTGATTGAAATGAAGCGCACCCCAAGGAACGGAAATATTTTTTCGATATAGTTTTGTGTTTCTATGGTATCCCTTCCCAGGCGGCTTAAATCTTTGACAATGATACAGATCCGTTTTCTCCTGGTAATCTGCCCCATCATGCGCTTAAATTCCGGGCGGTCAAACGTTGTACCGCTGTAACCGTCATCTACAAAGAAGAAAAGCTTTGCCCCTACAAACTCCGGCTGGTTTTCTACAAAGTGCTGAATTAAAAGCCTTTGATTTTTAATGCTGTTGCTTTCCTCCATTTTTTCTTTATCATCTCTGGAAAGACGCAGATAAGCAAAAACAAAATCACACTGCATACGGAAGACCTCCTTCCATATTGTCCAGTTCTTTTTCCAGCTCCTTTTCAAATAAATCCCCAAACCAGAACACGATTTCCACATAGTCTTTGGAATATACCGTAATCTTTTCAATAAAGCGGTCCGCAATTCCTTTCTCTATCTTCTGAAATCTTTGGTACTTTAGAAGTTCCTCTGTCCAATCCATTCTTGCCTTCACCTGATCTAACAGGTGCTGTCCACGAAGCTGTATCTGCTTCATATTCTGCCTGGCTGCTTGCTGTTCTTCCTGATAGATTGATTTAATCTCCTGATATTCCTTGCAGTCCAACAGCCCGGTAGCATAATGCTCAAACAAGGTTTCCAGTTTTCTTCCATATTTCTCATACTTCTGTCTGGCATTTTTTATTTTTTCTGCTACCTCCTGCTCCAGCTTTTGATAAAACTCTGCACCATAGGTTTTCTTACTTTCTACAGCAAGCTGGATCTGGTAGCGGAGTGCTGTCTTGACTGCCTGATTGATGTAGATCTCATTCACCGTCCGGAAACATTCCGTATGATCTGTAAGGGAAAAAGAAGGGCATTTATAAACCATATATTTATGTTTCTCATTGCCTCCGCTCCTGCACCTTCCAAGGCGTTTTCCGCAATGTCCACAGAAAATCCTTCCCTTAAAAGGACCATCTGCCCCCTGTTTTTCTTTTGGGTTTGCAGCCCAGTTATCCAACGTATCTTTCCAGCGTTCCTTTGCAATTTCCTGTGCTTTCTCATAAATTGTCCGTTCCACAACTGCTTCCCAGGCATTTTCACACACTTCCCACTGCTCTTTTGGTATCATCTGAAGGGGAATATTCTGCGCAAGCATCTGTTTTGTTTTCCCATAAACAGCAGCACCTATATAAACGGGGTTCTGTAAAATCTTCCTGATACCGTCTGATCTCCATAACCGCCTTTTCTCCGGCTCCTTTCCCTGCTTCCTTTTCTGATAGCTGTCCTCCGGTCCTAATACCTTTCTGCCATTCAGTTCCCTTGCAATATCATAGCTTGACATTTCTTCAAACACATACCAGTAAAAAATCTGCCGGATTATTTCTGCTTCCTCTGGTTCCGGCACCAGCTTCTTGCTGTTTTCCTCTGCCCTTTGATATCCATAAGGAGGTCTGGAACCCCAAAACTCTCCCCGTTCCCTGGACAGCCGGTGTGCCTGTACCAGTTTCTCTGAAACTTCCCTGGCATAATAATCATTCATAAAGTGCTTCAAAATATTGGTGGTCCGGTCTTCTACACAAGCCGGGTTTGCACTGTCATATTCGTCCATAACGGAAACAAACCGGATATTTAAGGTTGGGAAAATCACATCAATCAAATCTACAGCATCTAAGGCGTCCCGTCCAAACCGGGCAAAATCCTTTACAATGATGCAGTCAACCTTTTTATTTGCCACATCTTCCATCAACTCTTCAAATGCGTCCCTTTGGAACGTTGTACCTGTTACACCATTATCTGCATAGACTTTTACCACCAGCATTTCCGGGTGTTTCTTTGCGTAGTCTTCACAGATCTGTTTTTGGATATAAATGGAATCCCTTCTGCCATGCCCTCCGTCCTTTTCGGAAAGCCTTACATAAATATAGGTTCTCAGATACTTCATTTCCGGCTTGCTGCTTTGTCTTTTCTGTCCTCTTTTGCTTATCTTAGGCACTTGCTTCCGCCCCCTTCCTTTCAGGAAGGCTTCCACACGCCGGTCCGGCTTTGCTCTGTTTACAGTTTCCAGCAGTCCCAATACCTTTTCAAATTCATCTTCAAACCAAAAATGAATGATAATGCGCTTCTGCTCATATACCTCAATCCGTTTGACCAGATTTACCAGCATTAAGCGGTCCATTTCCGTCCGGTCTCGGTATTCCAGAAAATATTCCAGCCACTCCTGCTGTTTTTCAAGGGTTTCCTGCAAATTTCGGATTTCCTTTTGCTGGCACTCCATTGCCTGCCGGATTTCCTCTAAAGACTGGTCATACTTTGCTTTGAAGGTTTCAAATTCTGTCCGGTCTAGGATTTCTTCTGCAAAACTGTCATACAGTTTTACTTTAATGTTTAAAATCCTCTGGCTCTCCTTTTCCAGCATCTCCAGTTTTTTGTCTTCTTCCAAAAGCCGCTGTCTTGGGATTGAGGCAGTTTTTACATACGCCAGTATCTCTTTCAGCTCCACCAGAACAGAAATATAATGCAGGATTGCCTCTGTCACAGCTCCTACCAGTTTTTTCTCACTGATACTATGGGAACTGCACTGCTTTTCATAAAGGGAAGTCGAACATACATAATAGTGGTGAACTTTATCTGGGCTTTTCAGTACCATGCTTTCTTTACAGTCCCCACATTTTACCAGGCCTGAAAGAAGCGCCAGCCCCTTTGCACCTCTCATGGTATCCATTTTCATCAGGTTACCTACCACTTCATATTGGTGTCTGTTGATAACCGGCTCAAAGGCATTTTCATACCGTATCCACTCAGCTTCCTCTTTGTGGATCACAACCTTTACTTTATGGTTTGGCGTTGTTGTTTTTCCCTGTATCAGCACTCCGGTATAGCGTTCATCAAGAAGGATACGACGTACCATAGTTGGCATCCAGACCGGTTTTTCCGTCAAGCGAAACCCTGTCTTTAATTTCTGTTTTAAATACACCTGCTTATACCGAAGAGGTGTCAATATCCCACGCCGGTTCAATTCTTCGGATATATCTGTCAGGCTGTAGCCCTGCATTTTCATGTGGTAAATATCCCGTACAACAGAAGCTGCCACTTCATCCATAACCAGCTTATGTTTATCCTCTTCGGATTTCAGATAACCATAAAAAGCAAAAGGCGCTACACACTGCCCGGCTGTCATTTTGACATACAAATGGGAACGCACACTTTTGGAAGTATCCGCAGGATAAAGGTCATTGATTAAACTTTTAAATCTCAGGGTAAGGAAATCACGATTTGGCGTGAGGCTGTCATAATTGTCATTGACAAGGATCAGGCGCACACCCATTTTCGGCAGGATACGTTCCACATACTGTAAAACACCGGAAAAGTCCCTTCCATAGCGAGAAAGGTCTTTGACAATAATACAGTCTGCTTCCCCCTCTTCCAGCATACGCAGCATTTCCTGAAAACCAGGGCGGTTAAAGTTTGTGCCGGTATATCCATCATCCACACATTCTTTTACCACCTGAATTTCAGGGTGGCTCTTCAGGAAGCTATGAATCAGTATCCTCTGGTTTGATATGCTGTCGCTTTCCCTGTTATCACCGTCTTCATCAGAAAGGCGCAGGTAAACAACCGCACGATAGATTTTTTTAAGTATTTGATTTTTCATTGTATTCGCTCCTATCATTTAGATTCGTCAGCCGATTCCCTAAATGATAGAGGCTACTGGGTCCTTGCCATCATCCTACCATAGTCCAGAAGGTTTGTCCACCCTGTAATCTGCCAACAATCCGCTTTGTTCCCTATCCCTGTCGTGGCTTTACCATTTCATCTGCACAAGGCTTTCTATGGCTTCCTCTATGGTACGGTTGGTAGAAGCAAACCCAATCTTTATGGTGATCCCCTTATATTTCAGAAAATAAGGGTTCTTTCCGGACTCCAGGATTTCCCGGATCTTCTCCGGTTTGCTCTTTTTTACATCAATATTCAGTTTCTCTACATCTTGTATCTCTTTCGGGTCAATGTCCTCAAACGTCATTTCCCTCATCTTCAGCAGTTCTGCCCGCGAGAGCATTATATCCTTTCCCTGGTACAGCAACTGCACAGATACGCATCTAACTCCTGCTCAAACTGTTCCTGTTTCTCCCAGGTGTGCATTAAATACTGTTTCAGCCTGGCATAATCTAAAATCCCATAACCGATACAATCTATCTGTACCTGGAAAGACTGGAGCAGTTCCATTGTCTGTAAAATTTCTTCCGGACAATAGGATAACCTGCTGAGTCCGGATACCACAATCACATCAATCATGCCTTTTCGTGCAAGCACTGCCAGCCTCTGCCAGTTTTCTTTTTCTATGGAATAATCACACCCTACACCTTCCAACAAAGTAACCACCTGGTATGTCTGCTGTTCACAGTAATGCAGGCTTTTTTCTTTTTCATAATACAAAAGCCCGGCACAGGGAATGGGAATATCCAGATACACTGCCGCACGCTGGGGAATATTCCTATTTTCTATCTCTTCTTTTCCTTTGCAGATCCATGTAGGAAACAGCATTCCTCCCTGAAAGATCTCTTTATCTTCTGAAAACAGTTTCTGTAACCTCTCTCTCTTCATTGCTCTGCCTCCTCTTTCTTTTGCTCCTGTTTTCATTCCAGGGCTATGAGGAAACCTGCTGTTTCCCCATAGCCCTAAAATGAACCTGTTTCACACACCATACCGGCAGGGCTTTCCCTGCAGCATGATTTTTCATTTTCTCACCCCGGTGTGAACGGGAGCATGTAGGACCGGCCCGGCTGGCCGCCTGACACCCTGCAGCCCCCTTTCTCGCTGCAGCATGTCCCAGACGCTACCCTGGTTGCAGTGTTTTTATGCAAAGGTATCATTATCATTCGGCTTTCAGGCTGCCTGCCACCAACAGCCTATGTCTGGGCGCTGCTCACACTTTTCCTTCATCTTCTACGATTCCTTGTTTGATCCGCTTCTTTTCTGCCTTACCTGCTGCCACTGCGGACAAATGTATCTTCGCACAGCTCATGACCCTGCATCATACAAAATAGAATGTGCCGAAATGTTTTGTGTCCTTTAAGATATTTCTATATTTTAGCGTCAGAAATGACACGTTTGTTTCAAAAAATATCACCATACCGATATTCAGTTTTCAAGGTTCTCTCCGGCTGAAAACATCAGCCTGCCAAAAGACACCATAACCCTGATGTGTTTTGGCAGACTGTTTTCTGTCTGCATTTCTCTTTATTTCTTTAACCGGATAATCATATCTGCCCAGAATTCTGTGTATGCCTGCCGCATTAACTCCAGAAGCCGGGCTTCGGTAATTCCTGTAATTACATTTTCTTCTTTCTTTTCCGGTTTTGGTTCCTGTACTTCCAGTGCTTCTTCCCGTATTTTCATCGTAAGCATGGATAAGGAAGGGGAATTGGCACAGTTAATAAAACCGATATAATGGTTCACCACATCATAATCACCTCTGCAGCTTCGGACAATATCAAACGCATGACGGATTGCCCGTTCTACCCTCTGTCCTGTCGTGCCATGTTGCTGGGCCACCTTAAAATACAGATATGTCGTTTTAATCTTGCTGTCTTCTTCCAGAAGCAAAACACCGTCTACGATATAACCAAATCCTTTTACATTGGCAGGCATTCCCATTTTAAATAATACTGCTTCCACCTTTTCTCTTGATAACATTTCCCTTTTCCTCCCTATCTGTATTCTCACTTCCTGCTGTCTTGCTGATATTTCTTTAGCCCTTTCTTAATTCCCTCTATGGAATAAATCAAAAGGCTAGTTTCCCTTTCATCACAATCCTGTACCAGATACCAGATTTTTTCTTTCAGCATCATATCTTTTTTCGCTGTCCCCATGTGTATAAAGTGTTCTTTTATGGGAATATCCATAGCTTCCAACAGCCGGATATAGGTTTTCATACCCATAGCTCTGGCATGTGTTTCGATTTTTGCCAGATGGGATACAGAAATATCCGCTTTCTCTGCAAGCTGCTCCTGAGTCAGTCCCCTGGATTCCCGCAAGGCTTTTATAGCATCTGCTACAATATAAAGTTCATTCTGCATTCTTTTATCTCCTCGTTGATTACAGGCTCTATTATAATTACAAATCCTTTCCCTGGTAATGGACTATGGAGCAAGATTTCCCAGTTTCATTACCATTTCTTTCCTTTTTTGGTTTTAGAGATTTATTATATCTGAACGAGTTGAAAACGATTTTTGCACCATTTACGAAAAAGCACTGCATTATCTCTTCATTTAGGCATAAAAAAGGAGAGAACGTCACATATCGACTCCTCTCCAATAGCTTCTATTCATCTAAGATATTTGCCAATACATAGGCTTACTTGTTTTTTTCTTTCCAGGAACCTCCGTATCTCTTCCACACTATCTAATATGGGAATGGACGGGGCAGACGGGCTGCATACTGGATCTTGACTGGACATTTCCAGTGCGTTAATAAATGCTTCTGCCTTTTTGGGGTCTTCAATCACAAGCTCTGTAAGGATACTTGATGTAGCCATATAGAAAGCACCTCTTTTCTCTCATATCTTAAAAAATTCTTTCGTAAGAAGATCCTGCAGTATTTTCTATACGCCAAGACCTGTACTCTCCATTTTTATTTATGTAATAAAGTTTGATCCAGCATGTTTTTAATTTCATCTGGAAGACCGTCTATCGTTGCATTTTCATCTAAAAACAGTAAATTTGTATATTTTTTCGCATCATTCGGTGCTGAAATATGAGTTACTGTATATGCTGTTCTACTTTTAGAAAAGCAATCTTCATCTCGCAGCGATTCTACTACAAAGCAATCGCCCTTTTGCTGCCCCTTATCATCATACTCTTTATTTAAGCATAGAGTAAAATTAAGATCTGTTGTGCCAAACTTATAAGTTCTCGTGTCTGTAACAATCTCTTCCAGCATAAATCCTTCTGAGCCAGCCAGCATTGCAATCTGTCCGATATGCTTAATCTTACGCTTACACAATGAAAAAGGGTGCTGCGGTGTAAAAAATATCTGCGAAGCCTGAAGCATCTTTTTTGCTGCATAACTATAAAACTTTTTTGCTGAAAGGTTCGTGGCCACACCTGTCAAGTGCCTAAAATTGGCAGCTTTATAAAGCACCTCAATATATCTGCCTTCAAATACATATAGAAATCTTTTACCTACTAAATGCTTCCTATACAGATCAGCAGACACTTTAATCTCCTGTACAATTTTCTCTCTATCCTGTTGTTTTCCCATCTATCTTTTCCCAATCATCACTATAGTATAAAAAACAGCACTGGACAACTTTTTTGTTATCCAGCGCCCCATAATCTTAAAAAGCGGTTTTATGCTGGCTGTCAGCCGCGACATCCTTCCGAATGTCTAAAATGTCGCCGGTATCATTGAGTCCCCGGCGCGGACTCACCGTATCTCCCTGGTGTGGGCGTAATACCCTTCCGAGTATCAAATAGTCCCAGTAATTACCCTGCCCGGGCACAGTACAGCTTTTACGTGCCGCTACACGAAACCTTTTGGCTTAATTATATTATATGCGATACCCTAAGAAATATCAATAGTTTCCACAAAAAATTGATTGGTTGTATCTTATTATAACCCGTTACTTACCGTTTCAATAAACGCTCCCTAGAAGCTGTATCCAATACTATTTTATGAAAATCCAGCATTGCGTGCTCTTGCATCAGTTTCTCACCAAGTTTCACAAGAGGATTGGTTTCCCATTCCGAATCAATTCCTGTTTGATGATAGTATCTTGCATAAGCAAATCCCTCAGCTACCGCATCTGAATTTTCAAATATTCCCACTATTGCATCTGTAAACTGTACAATGATTGAGCTCCCAAAAATCCCCTGCAATTCTTCCGCATTCGCATCATCATATTTCTCTACATCAAAAGACAAAGAGAAATCATACGTATTCTCTTTTCCGTCTTCTGTTTCATAAGAAATTGTTCCAAAAATATCTCCCTTGCCAGACGGAAGTTCGATTGACTCTGAAAGCTCTAATTCATATTCAATGTTATTGAACACTGTCGTTGCTTCAAACATTTGTGATATACAGGCACCTTCTTTTTCATAAATATCTTTCTGTAAAAAGGAAATAGGATTATACTCCATATTTTCCCATATCTGTTTTCCCTCCACTGTCCGTTTACACAAGGAATCTAAAAGCAACATCATTGTTTCCTGATCTATTTCTTCATATACGTTCATAGTCAGCCTCCTTTTCTTTGGATTATCCACAAAAGCTCTGTAAGGGTTTATCTCAATTTCTAGTTACAACGTGATATTTAGTCAAATGACGTATGTACGCGCCTTCTTATAGTTGCCAATATTATATGGCGTATCTCCCAAAAATTCAATCAGAATATAAAAACTTTTACTCACTCTATCCTGCCTTTACATCTTTTTTAGTCTATACCCTACATTGATCAATGTTTCTATAATATCATGCCCCATCTTTTTTCGTATCTTCCATACTACGTGTTCCACTGTTTTGTACGGAATCTGATCATCATAATAATTACTCCCCCATACCGAACAATAGATATTCTTCTTTGGAATAACCCAATTTGGCCTTTGGGCTAAAAGATACAGAACTTCAAATTCCCTGGGAGCTAAGCTGATTTCTTTCCTTTCATAAATAACAGTATATGACATGGGATCAAGTTGAAATTTACCATTTCCTAATACAATTTCAGATTTATATTCTGGAAAAACGGTTTGCATTCATTTTCACCTCCATGATTTTCTATCCCAGCAATAGTTCAAAACTCTACACACAATAAAAATGCGGAAATAATAGACCCCTATCATTCCCGCTAATTTTTCTCTTTTTCAACTTTATACTTTATGATACCGATACATTGTGATATAAAAACGGTCAACGCTGTCAACGCAATCAAGGATATATACTTTTTCATACCTAAAGTTGTACAACAACCAGCAGCAATTAAAATAACTCCTAGTATTTTACCTGTTACTTTTCGGCAATGCTCCTTTTCTTCTCTTTCCAACTCATGGTTAATATTTTCTACAGGAGAAAGTTTCCATATACAAATGGAACTTACCAAAATAATCCCCCAAGCCACAAATAGCTCTAATGGATATTTGTTATTAATTTGTAAAATCATGACTTGAACAGCAACAGAGCATGTAAAACAAGCCTTAAAGCTATTCAGATGTACACCACCGGCATAGGTTCTTAAAAACATAAAAACACCTGTAGACACAAGGAATTCTGGGATTGTATGCAAGTATATCGCTATACTCATACAGACGAATAGGCAAATTAACATCTCTAATCCAATCTGAAATCCAAATTGATATACTGCATACAATTCCTCTGAAACTGCACCGGCGTCAATAACGTATCTTGTTATTTTTTCCGATAATCTTCTCATGAAATTAAAGTTTCTTCATTTTTTTCAATGCTTCTGGCATTTTGGGTTGATGAAAAATATAACAACAAGCACTATTAGCTGAAATTTTTCCAATTTTCAATGATGCGTCTGCTAACAGCCTTGCAGGACTCTTTGCCACATTTTTAGATTTCATAATTAAAATCTCCTTTCATTCTTTTTATTACCATACTACAAAAATTACCCCTATTTTTTTCATGTAATAAAGTCGAGTATTCATGTAACTTTTTCTATAATATAAATGAAAATCACTCTCTCAAATATAAAGCTAAAAATTATTTTTTGATTTTATCCTTATATTTTTTTCATAGAATAACTATTCTTCATTTCCATACAGTACTACTCTAATTGTAAATTGCTCTGATATAGAATCATCAATAATTACAGTTCCATGATACTTCGCTACAGCTCGATATACTGACGATAATCCTACTCCATGATTTTCAGCATTTGATTTTGTAGACTTCAATCTATTATTTTTCATTTTTATAAGAGGACCTTTATAATTATTTTTCACAAATAATAAAAAATTATCTTTATCATATTTCATTCCAACTTTTATATATTTTTTTGTTTCCACCTTTTCTGCTGCCTCTACTGCATTTTCTAAAAGATTTCCAAGTATCAAACATATATCTGCTCCTTTAAAAGGCATTTTCATTGGGATATTCATATTTACTTCAAAATCTATTGCTTGCTTCTGCGCCTTTATGTACCAATAACTGATTAAAGAGTCAATTACAATATTTCCACTTTTAGTAATTGCTGAAATCGTCATGCCTCCTTCCTCCATAATATCATTAACAAATCTAATAATTTTCTTACATTCTCCGTTTTCTGCATAAGCTAAAATAGATACAAGATTATTTTTCATATTATGCTTCACATCTCTCAACTGCAATATAGATAGTTCCCTTTCCTCTTGATGTCTTTCACATAATTCTAACTGTTGTTCGTAAACCGAAGTCATACGTCTCAGCCGTAAATCATCTGTTAATTTCATATAGATATAAAAAATCAACACGTTTATAAATAGTAAAATAATTGCTGCCATTGCGGAATGAAAGTCTGAACGCCCACTGTTTATTTTATAACTAAACAAAAAAATCTCGTTCATAACATAAATACTTCCTATTGGAATTAATACCAGCATAATACTGTATTTCACAGATAATTCTTTAATTTCATCATTCAAAAATACTTTTTTTTAAAAGAAAAATAAGTATCATAAACAATAACTTTGATATAAATGAACCCAATATCTCATATGTTTGAGGATATGTAGATCTATTGCAATAAGTTGAAAGAATGTAACCACTTAGTGTTTCTATCATCATCCAAATTGCGTTAAATGCTATTACAAATACGCATTTATTCCACCACATACCCTCGTAAATAATCATAACTGTAATCAACGTAATAACAATTGTTACTGCAATATTCATATAAACAGGCAATTTAAGAATTGTCATTATTCCAAATTGCCATAGAAAAAAAACTATCACACCAAGTATATATAAATATTTCTTTTTCTTTCGAGTAAAAAATATATCAAAATAGTAAAAAAACAGATATACTGCATAAATGCTTAACAATATATCTATTCCATAAAGTAAAATTTTATTGTTCCACATAGAATGTATCCTCCATCGAACAATATTGCTCACTAATCTTTTTTCTTCTATCTTCACTAATAGAGAGTTTTTTACCATTATCCATAACTACAAAATCATACGACTGTCCAATTATATGCTTATAATTTACAAGAAAAGATTGATGAACACGCAAAAATGATGTTTTACTTTGATTCAAACTGTCCTCAATCTCATTTAACTTTCCATAAAGTTCGAATATTTGTTTTTCAGTTGTAATGTAGATTTTTCTTTTATTACTTTCAAAATATAGAATATCTCTAATTGGAATTTTATGATTAATTCTCTGATAACTGTAGCGAAAATAAAAATCCTCATTGCTAATCTCTTCATACGCTTCTTTAAAGCATAATTCTAATTGTTCTATAGTAACCGGCTTTATTAAAAATTGGAATGGTCTTACTGAAAAAGACTCTTTCATGTGATTTTCATGACTTGTTACATAAATAATAATAACATTTTTATCATAAACTCTTATTTTTTTAGCTGCTGAAATTCCATTTTCCTTTTTCATTTCGATATCAAGATAAATAATATCAAATCTGCTACCTCGCATTACATCATGTACTAAACTTTCGCCATCCCAAAATACTTCTACTTCTATATTAACAAAATTCCGATTTGCAATTTGCTGTATTAACATTTCAAGTCTTCCTGTTGTTTGGACATCATCATCACAGATTGCTATATTCAACATTCAAACTAACCTCTTTTATATTCTTTTTCTTTTCTCACTTGTTTTCTCACAATTTGTATAATGGACCAAACCATTTCACGATCCGGCTCATCCAACTCCTTATAACTTCAATTAAATCATAGTATTTATCGAGCGTTCTGGTCATTCTTAATTGTCCTTCCAAATCTCTTTTAACATCAGAGATTCCTAATAAATAATCCGTTGTTACATTAAAATACTCTGCAATTCTTTTTAGAACATCAATTTTTATGATGTTCACATCTCGCTCATATTTACTGAGCATCTGTTGTGTTATTCCTAATTCTGCCGCTAAAATTTCTTGTATTAGACCTCGGCTTTCACGTAATTGCTTAATACGGCTATCCATAATCATTACCTCTTAAACATAATATATTATTATGCTACCCTATTTTCTTGAAAACGATACAAATAATAGAAGTAATTGATTACGCAAAAACTGCCACGCAAATAATTAATGCGTAGCAGTAAAAAATTTATTTTTACATTATAATGGTATATTTCCATGTTTTTCTTTATCTGCAATTTGGGATTCTTTTGAATTAATGATAATATATCTGCATATAAACGTTCTCTTGTATCGTTCGGATCAATTATTTCATCAATATATCCTTCGTAAGCAGCAATAGCTGAAGACATATATTTATTTTCATAATCAGATAGCTTTTCAGAGAGAAATATACTTTTTTCCTTTTCGCTCATATTTTTAATTCTTTCCCGTAAATTATATTAATAGCTCCTTCTGCTCCCATTACAGAAATTTCTGCTGTTGGCCATGCATATACAAAATCAGCTCCTAAATGTTTGCTTCCCATAGCTATATATGCTCCTCCAAATGCTTTTCTTACGATTACTGTAAGTTTTATGGTTGTTGCCTCTGAATAAGCATATAATAGTTTAGCACCATGTCGAATAATACCCGATTTTTCTTGTTTAACACTTGGCATAAAACCAGGTACATCTACAAGAGTTATTATTGGAATATCGTATGCATCACAAAATCTAACAAAACGAGCTGCCTTATCACTTGAATCGCAGTCCAAAATCCCACCCAGATATTGGGGCTGATTCGCAACTATTCCCACTGTAACTTTACAGATTTTTCCAAAACCTATAATAATATTTTTGGCAAAATCGCTTTGTATCTCTAAAAATGTATTCTCATCTAACAACTGCTTAATAACATCAGTCATATTATATACTTTTCTTTGATTCTTCGGAATAATATTAGCTATCCCTGAAAAAAATTTCTTTATATATTTGTTTTCTAAAATAGGCTTTCTATATGCCGATTGAGGCAATAAGTCAACTAATTTTCTTACATTGAATAAACATTCTTTTTCGTCATCATATACAAAATGTGCTACTCCGGATTGAGAAGCGTGCGTTTGGGCTCCTCCCAATTCATCTTCTGTACACGTTTCTCCTGTCACTTGATTAATTACTTTAGGTCCTGTCACAAACATCTTTCCTATTTTATTAACCATAAAAATAAAATCTGCAATTCCTGGAGAATATACTGCTCCACCTGCACAAGGTCCTGCAATAATCATAATTTGTGGTATGTAGCCCGATGCCAAAGTATTATAATAAAAAATTTCTCCATATCCAGCTAAAGCATTGACACCTTCTTGTATTCTTGCACCTCCCGAATCATTAATTCCAATTACTGGACATTCATTTTCTATAGCTTTTCTTATAATATAGGCAATTTTTTCTCCATGCTTTTTTCCAACAGTTCCCCACAAATGGTAAAATCCTGAGAATATATATATACAAGTTTTTTTTTCTATATATCCATATCCAGTGATCACACCATCATAGGGTAATATATTTTGGCTATAATATTCTTCCCGATAATTTGCGATATTACTCCCTATTTCATGAAACGAATTTTTATCTAATAAAATATTAATTCTTTCAATTGCATGAAGCTTCCCTTTTAAATGCTGTTTTTCAAGATTATATTTCTGCTGTTCCATTTATACATCACACTCCATTTGTATCTTATTTTTTAAAATAATAAGAGTTAAAATAATTCCTAGTAAAACAAAGAAATTAGATTTTAAGACAGCTATCATTGGTACCTTTATGTAATAAAAAATCAACATACTTATAATAAACACGCTAATCCATATAATATTAATCCATTTAGAACACTGTTCTAATTCGTTTTCTTGACAGCTATATAGTATGTAATAATTCATAAATGGTTTTTTATCAAAAAACTTATAATAGAAACAATAGCTAAATACCCATATCCATAATACCCATCTCCTATTATAAGAATATCTGTTTTTAATAAATTAGTTACAATAATTGTCACAATAAAATACCCTAGTGAAACAGTATCTAAATAACTTATGTGCTTTGTTAAAATATTATAAATGAGCAATAACAAGGATATACCTAGTGCCCATATACCTCCATTTCTACTTCCAATAGCACACAATGTCCAATAGATTATCCAGGGTACATACGAAATTGTTAAACGTATTATAGTTCTCACATATTTCCCCCTCTCCTTATTAAACTATAAAACAGATAATTTGACATAAATCATCATTATAAGAATAGTGTAATAAATATTTCTTTTGAGGATCCAATATTCCATCTGTACCTCTAATTACATGACATTTTTCTTTTTTACTGTAATAAACTTCTATACTTTTAAATCCCTGCTTGAATCCAATGCCCGCCGCTTTTAAAATTGCTTCTTTTACACACCATTTTAAAGTCATTCTCTCTTTTAGTTGTTTTTTGTTTATTACATTTCTAAATATATCTTCCCATTCATTTTGCGAAAAAATTGTTTTTAGATGTTTTATATTTTCAATATTGAAAATCTTTTCAATGTCAACACCAATTTTACATTTTTTTCCATATCCTACACAAACATAATCAGTAGTGTAGGATATGGATATATCATCTCCGTTTTTACCCCATCTATAAGAAAAAATGGAGATCCTTTAATTCCATCATCTTCATTTAAAATTTGTATTCTTTGCAAA
>ENA-OQIC01000399-OQIC01000399.1-human-gut-metagenome-genome-assembly--contig:-NODE-399-length-19644-cov-2.787775_pt1 | contig 19644 bp, 23 predicted proteins | sample MGYA00242572_ERZ504736 | MGnify/ENA primary metagenome ERZ504736 (study PRJEB26092, sample SAMD00036201) | human gut metagenome | host: Homo sapiens | study: EMG produced TPA metagenomics assembly of... | reverse complement strand
TATTTTCAGAATTGTTGATTTTGGAAATATCCTTGTTTTAATTGAAAAGAGAGCTGTAACTGAAATGTGAGTTAAAAAACTCAATTTCGTTACAGCCCCTTTTTTGCTGTGCATATTTAGTTATTTGTAACAATGATTTTTACTTGAAAATATCTAGTTTGACAGCCCGTTCCGAAGATTAATAATATCCCATGGCAAGTATTCGGCAATGGATAGACCTACGAGCTCAGAGTTTTCACTAACCGCTTGAAGAATTTGGAAAATCTTAGCCAATGTCATTTCACCAACTGCGTATTCAACCGGGCCCTGATGCGGTTTGTTGCAGAGGAGACTGCGGAAATCAGTAGGACTCAGAACATCTAAATCCAAATGAACCATGACGTGTTCAATCTTATTAGCCGTAAGCCAATCCGTAACAGGCTGGGTAGAGGTTAAATCCTGTGGTGTCAAATAGGACAAGGAATGCTCAGCAATAAAGCTTTTTTCATGCGGTAGAAGCCGGATTCAATTAAGCCTACATAGAGGACTTGGTTCGGCCGGAACGGAGCTTTCACGGTTTTGGCAAAACTAGGGGCGCCATGACCCAATAAATTTCCTAACACCATGGCATGTTCGTGGTTGAACTCCTTCGGTGTCATGATATCGGGATGGGCATCAAGCCATAGAATCGCCGTATTATTCGGATATTGCTGGTGCAAGTAATCGAACGGTACTTGCGAAATAGAGCAGTCACCGCCGATGGTGATAATTTTGCGCGGTTGTTTAACCTTAAGAATTTCCCGAGCCGTAGTCTGTTGTTGCAGGAGAATCTTTTCGGCAAAAACGTCTTGAGCGGTTTGCTCTTCATTGGCGGCGAGAGTTGCTTTTCATCGGCTACCGGTACATATACTTTTTCAGTATTAGGCGAAGAAGGGAGCAGTGCCGCTAAAACTTGGGCACCTATTTGATAGTTCGGGTTAGCGCCTCCTTGCCATTGGGGATAGACGAGCTGTAATGTTTTGCCGGAAGCGGAAGCTGTGCTTGCAGGCATGCTCATAGTTGGATTTGATGTAGATTGTTGGCTCATGGTGTGAAAGACCTCCTTGAAAAATGCTATAATAATGATAATAAATGCTATAATAACGGTAACAAAAAATAATGGAAATAAATGTGAAAATATAACATCAATGTTCGATTTGAGGTGAAAACATGTTAATACCACGGTATATTTTTACCAATGATTTCGTTGAATTAAAGCCTTTATTTGAGGCTCAGCCACATAAAGAAATACAACTTAAAACCGGTGATTTTTTGTGGCAACCGGACGAGCATGTTCAGTATATCAACTATATAGAGTCGGGTATTGCAAGAACTTATTTGGTACACGAATCGGGTCGGCGCAAGATTATATCCTATCATGCTCAGGCACCATTTTCCCCGGTTTTCACGAATTGGAATTTAAAATTGAACAAACCTTGGTGACTGAAGCTATTACGCCCATGAAAATTTGCGCTTTTCACGGGATGAATTCGGCCAATTAATGGATGCATACCCACAAATTAATAAATACATGTTAAATTCCTATGCTCGCTATATAAATCTCTTGCTTTTTGAAACAGCTCATCAGGAGTACAACTCGGGTTTTGTCAGAGTGTGTAATGTAATACTTTTGTTACACAATGCTCAAAGTGAAGTGGGCCAGGGAATATTGGTTTTTTCACAAGAAGAATTGGCAGAACTCGTCGGCATGAGCCGCGTTAATCTGACACGCCATATCGGTCGCTTGAGAGAAGAAGGTATTATCGATACGGCCCGCAGAGAAATTAAGATTTTAAACATCCAAACCTTAATGCGTTATTGTTCCGGTGAAACAAGATTAGACTGAATTAACCTCACAATTGCCTATAGATATTATATAAAATAGGCGAATAGGAATTCTGCTACAAATGATACAGAATAACTGATATAATGAAATTAAGTTTTGAAATGCACAAATGTGTATTTAGGGAGTATTTAATTTATTATTCTATTTTAGTAAGGAGTGGAGCGTATGAAGCGGTTAGTGTTCTTATGTTTAGCCTTATGCCTGTTGCTGGCGGCAGGTTGTGCTCAAGTTACTTCTGAGATTGAGGTAAAATCGGACTTTAGCGGGGAATGGAAGGCCACGATTCAATCACCGGTACCAATCAGTAAAGGGGATTTATTGAGTGCGGTGACCCAGAATTCAAACGGGCAGGCGTCGATTGATATTAGTAAAGTAGAACTTGAAGCCATCGGACCTGACGGGAAGGAATTAAAAGGGGACAGTGCAACGGTACAATCTCAAATGTGGAAATTAGAAGCGATATTTGCCAATAAAGATGAACTGGCTAAGATGAGTGCGGCCGTTTTCGGACGTAATCCTGATGCTAAAATAAATGTAATTTATCCATATGGCGATGATCCTGATATGTACACCTTTAATTTAGGTAAGGCATCGGGTGCTACGACCATTGAAGTGGATGGCAAAATTATTAAGGAAAGCATCGGCAAGGGCATTTTGAAAAATGATGACACGGTCATCTATGCCGCAGGCGATCCTATTTATTTCCAATTTAAAAAAGATGGCAGCTCCGGTCTTCTTATCGGTGGCGCATTGGGTATTGTTGTTTTGGCAGGCATCGGCTATGTAATCTATCGTCGACGTCAGGCCACAGTATAGGGAGGGATTGTTATGAAAACGAAGCGACAGGTAACCTATATGTTGATGGCCTTGGCTATGGCTTTAATGCTTGTTCTCAGTGGTTGTGGCAGTTTGGGAAGCTCACAAGACTTTTCGGGCACATGGGATATATAGAGACTCCGACAATGAAGGATGTTAACTATGAATACTCCAGTGATAAAATCATTCTTGTTACTTTTGAAAAAAAGACCGACCATACGTATACAGGGAATTTTAGGCAGTATCGCTATGCCCCGAAAAAGATGAACTTTTTAAATATGGATGAGTACGAGCGGGGCGACCGTTGGATGGTATTTGGCATTCCTAATGGGCCTAACAGACAAGGCTTATTGCCAAAAATGGAGCCGGAATATACGTTTAAAGAAATCGGTCATGATTTTGAACCATTTAACTTAACTGAACGGGACGGGGTGTTATACATTGATGAAAGCGGTACCGAATATACTTATGACAGCCAAAAAGATGCCCTGGTAAGCGGTAAATTTGTTATGCAACGCATTAAAGACGGCGACATGACAAACCTTAAAAACGAAGCCCAACAACACATCAGAGACTACTTCCAAAAGAAATACGTAGACACCAAGAAGTGGGATCTGGTAGACATCAAATTCACAGACGAAACATCCGGACAATAATATGCTTTTTATAGGCCTTTCCTTCCCCTAAGTTATAACTAATGCACGGAGGGCACAGGCTAATGTAAAAAGAACAAGCCTTGCACGTAAGGACTCCGAGTTAATTCCGCACAGTCTTTATAGCAATCAGACATAAATAACGTACTGAGGGAACGGCGTAACGCAAAAAAAGAAGAAGGGTATTGCTCGTAGACGACTTTGTTCTTGTAGAACCAGGAGTCCGAGAGCAATACCCTTCTTCTTTTTACTTATGAAGTCCAAAGACATTATTTATGGAAGATTGTATATGATTTTGTTGGTAAGAAATTGGAGTCCGAGAGCAATCTCCTTCTTCTTTTTACTGAGCAAGAGCCCGATGTGCTTAGTTATAACTGATACCTGTCATTCCACAAAGTGCGAGCCCCGAAGTAAAGTAGGCAAAACGACGATAAGCACACGGTGGTACAGTTGGCAACCATGATGGTAATTTGGTACAGCACGGCTTCATTCGGCATGGCACCGGCCAAAATCTGACCGGTCATCATACCGGGAAGGGCGATAATCCCCATGCCCACCATGGAGTTCATGGTCGGTAAAAAGCCGTTTCTAAGGACTGTATCACAAATGGATGCAGTATCTTAGCCGGCGGTGTGCCGATATTTAAGAGCACCTCGATTTGCTGTTTGTGAGAATCGAGATTTTCTTTAAATGACTTTAACGCCAAAGTGGCGCCGTTCATGGTAGCACTTACGAGCATACCGCTGATCGGAATGACATATTGGGGCGTTAAAATGTCTTTGCGGATAACGACAAGCAGCATAAAGCTTGTTATACTGATACAGGTGCCGATGACGGATAAGGCAGTAATCCACTTGAATTTACGGTTAAGCCATGGATTTTTGCGAAGCGTTCGAGTCACGGCAAAGCCGACCATCAAGGACAGATAGGTTAAGACAAAAATCGGTGACGGGTTTTGGAAAATGTAGAGCAACACGTATCCGGCAATGATTAACTGCACCGTCATCTGTAAGGTGCCCAGCAAGAGAAATTTCGTCTGCGGGATTTTACAATATGTGAAAATTCCGGCAATAACGAGGAGCAATAAGTAGATGGATAAGAATCCGCCTAATTGCATGGAAATAGCTTCAGTCATAATAAAAACTCCAATCTTATGGAACCGTATGTTTATACTTCGTGACGACTTTTAAGTTCAATCAAGCATCGCTGAATTTAGGATAGAGTGTGTCGTCATGAGAAAAGACCAACGTTGTTTTGTCGTGTTTGGCCATATATTCCTTCATGCGCGTGAAGAAGGTCGTAGCTGTCGGTGAGTCGAGGGCGCACTCGGTTCATCCCACATATAAACTTCCGCATTGAAGGAAAGCATGATGGCGTTAAAGACACGCTGCTTTTCACCGCCGGATAAACGGGCCACATCTTGTTCCGGCGTAAACGGTGCCGCCGCAATGTGAAGAAACTCCTTCATGGCTGTTTCGGTCGGTGGGGTAGAGCTGCGATACGCATGGAATTGACGGAAATTATCGGCAATAGTGCCGTCAAAGAGATACACTTGTTGATTAATCAGTAGGATTTTACGGCGCAATTCTAATGCATTGATAGTGCTGATATCTACCTTATTGTAATAGATGGTTCCTTGTGAGGGATTAATAGTGGCATTGAATAAGCGAAAAAGGGTGCTTTTGCCGGAGCCGCTGGCACCTTGAATGAAGGTCATTTTGCCTTTTTCAATGGTCATATCAGGGTATTCAATCATATTGTTAAAGACTAAGTCTTTGGTCGTTATTAAGGTCATGAGAGTACTCCTTTCCTCTTTATTCTAATTGATTTTAACAAAATTACCTAGTTAAAAATTATAAATTTATCATTCATAATTTGAAGTTGAGAATTCATTTCAGATTGACTTTACTCTTTATTTTTTTGCAAATCTGCTATGGTTATATTTTGAGATGCCGTACGATGCTTAGAAATTATCCTCAAAATTATGATTTAATGATTGAGGTACCTTACAAATCGATGGTGAACGAATTTATTCGATTTCAAAGAGCTCGATTATTAGCATTACTTAAGTATTCTCAATTTATATAATTGAAGCTATTTTTTTACGTTTTGCAAAATCTATATTTATTCAATTTGACAGAGACTATATTTATTTGGTTATCCTAAAAACTCATGCATGAAATAACTTAATGAGATAAATACTTTTGTGCTAGAGGGATGTACATTTAGAATATACAGATTTGAAATTTAGGAGTATAATTTAGTCGTGATATTACGAATGGAGGGCTTTACGATGAGCTTTTCGGTGCGTACAGATGTATGTATCCAGTGTAAAATGTGTGTGGCAGAGTGCCCGACAGGATTATTGGTTATGAAAGAAAACGGTCCGGCCGCCGGTTTTGGCAGTTGTATTTCTTGTGGACATTGCGTAGCAGTTTGTCCAACAAATGCGATTGATTATACAGTAACGCCGCGCGCCGATCAAATTCCGGTTGGGGATTACCAAGTACCAAGTCCTGAAGAGGCAGAGAAGTTTATCCGCTATCGCCGATCTATTCGTACATTCCGTGATACACCGGTTTCAAAGGCGCAAATTACGAGACTCTTGAATGTGGCTCGTATGGCTCCTACCGGCTCCAATAGCCAAGGCATTTCGTATCGAGTGATTCAGAATAAGGAAACGCTGGCTGCTATCAGTGAAGCGTGATGGACTGGATGAGCGGATTGGGGAAAGAAAATAGTCGTATGCGAATTTATGCGTATAATGCAAAGCGCTATAACCGGACTGGGCGTGATTTTATTTTACATAAAGCACCTGCTTTAGTCCTAGCCATAAGCAGGATGAATTGATTGACCGCGGCCGCGATAACGGTCATTTTGCCCTGTCTTATGCGGAATTAATGGCACCTTCCTTAGGCCTGGGAAGTTGTTGGTCCGGCTTTGTAGAATTTTGCGCACAAGTAGGCTATGAACCACTGCTGAAATTACTTAATTTACCGGCTGGGTATAGGGTTGCCGGAGCTATTATGGTGGGATATCCTAAATTTAAGTACCGCTATATGCCTGAGAGAGAATCACTGAGAGTTTTCTTTGATGAGGAGGATTAAACGCATGGCATTAGTAACACTGGAAATGATTAGGGAAGCGCAAGAACATCTGAAAGGGGTTGCACAGCGAACGGCTATGATGCATTCTACCTCTTTGAGTGAACAATGCGGTTGTGAAGTCCATTTAAAAATGGAGAACTTCCAGCGTACCGGTTCATTCAAATTGCGCGGTGCGTATAACAAGGTAGCGTCATTGTCACCGGAAGAACGAGCTCGTGGGATTGTAGCTTCGTCGGCCGGCAATCATGCGCAAGGCGTGGCGTTGGCCGCTAAGGAATATGGTTGTAAAGCGACGATTTGCATGCCTACCAATGCACCGATTGCCAAAATTGATGCCACTAAAAGTTATGGTGCGGACGTAGTGCTGGCCGGTGATTTTTACGCCGATTGTTATGAAAAGGCTTGCCAATTGCAGAAGGAGAAAGGGTTTACTTTCTGTCATCCGTTTGATGACCCGTTGGTTATTGCCGGTCAAGGCACAATCGGTTTGGAAATTCTTGAAAAATTGCCTGAAACAGATGTTATCGTCGTGCCAATCGGTGGCGGCGGTTTAATTTCCGGTATTGCGGTAGCGGCGAAGGAATTAAAACCAAGTATTCGCATCGTCGGCGTACAGACTCAGAACATGCCGTCCATGAAGGAATCGGTAGAGCTTCGTAAAATTACGACCGTGCCGGCCTTAAAGAGCTTGGCCGACGGGATTACCGTAGGCACGCCGGTACCTTGACATTTGACATCGTGTCTCAATATGTGGATGAAATCGTTACCGTTAGTGAAGCGGAAATTGCGGAAGCTATTTTGTTCCTTTTGGAACGTGTAAAAACGGCGGCCGAAGCGCCGGTGCTTGCCCGGTAGCAGCGTTGATGAATCATAAAATTGCCGGCGTTGAAGGCAAGAACGTAGTGGCTATGGTAAGCGGCGGTAATATTGACGTAAACATGATTGACCGCATCATCAACAACGGCCTTGTTAAAACATGGCGTCGGGCTTATTTTGATGTTGTGGTACAAGATAAACCGCATGTTTTATCCAAAATTACGAGCATAATTTCTGACAGCAATGCCAATATTTTGAGTATTTATCATGACCGCAGTCAGCGTGACATTGAAGTGGGCTATGTACATGTAGCTTTGGAAATTGAAACCATGAATGAAAAACATGTTACCAGTCTGTTGGCTACCTTAGCAGACAATGGCTTCCCGGCTATTTTACGCTAACAAGGAGCCATGCGTTAAAGGGAGAGTGTTTTAGGGAGATGACACATATAGAGGAGACAAATTAGAAACATAGAGTAGGAGTAAAAATATGGAATCGGGAAAAAACTTAGAGCGTAATTTAAAACCCCGTCACGTGGAAATGATCGCCCTGGGCGGTACGATTGGGGTAGGCTTATTTATGGGTTCAGCCAGCACGATACAAACAGCCGGTCCGGCCGTATTATTGTGTTACGCTTTATCCGGGGTCGTAATGTTTTTAATTATGCGTATTATGGGTGAAATGCTGTATTTGGAGCCGGTACCGGGTTCGTTTGCGGCTTATGGTTATCGCTATATTTCACCGTATATCGGTTATATAACTGCTTGGTGCTACTGGTTTATGTGGATATCCGTAGGGCTTGCCGAAGTTACGGCGGTTGGGATTTACATGAGTTATTGGTTCCCGGAACTGCCCCATTGGGTATCGGCTTTCGTAGCTATGGCAATTATTGTTGCAGCCAATCTTGCGTCCGTTAAATATTATGGCGAGTTTGAATTCTGGTTTGCTTTGATTAAAGTAGGGACCATCGTATTTATGCTCGTTATCGGGGCCATGATGATTTTATTCGGCTTTGGTAATGACGGTGTACCTATCGGGTTCTCCAATTTATGGGAACATGGCGGGTTTGCACCGCACGGCTTCGGCGGTATGTTGGCGGCTATGTGCGTTGTTGCGGCAGCCTTCCAAGGGGTTGAATTGGTAGGGATTACAGCCGGTGAAGCACAGAATCCGCGTCATACCTTGGTAAAAGCGGTTAAAGGCATTGTTTGGCGTATCTTGATTTTCTATGTTGGTGCTATTTTTATTATTCTTTGTATTTATCCTTGGAATGAACTGGGTTTTGTAGGCAGTCCGTTTGTAACGACATTCTCTAAAGTAGGGATTGCCAGTGCTGCCGGTATTATCAATTTTGTAGTTTTGACAGCCGCTTTATCCGGTTGCAACAGTGGTATTTATAGTTGTGGTCGTATGTTGTATACGTTGGCTAAAAACGGTCAGGCCCCTAAGATTTTTGCGAAATTATCTAAATCGGGCGTACCGCGCAACGGTATTTATGTATCCATGCTTTCCTTAGTATTCGGGGTTGTGTTGAATTATTTGATTCCGGACTCCAAATTGTTCTTATATATTTATAGTGCCAGCGTTTTCCCTGCTATGGTATCCTGGTTCGTATTGGCCGGAGCACAGCGCAAGTTCAGAGAACGTTGGGGCAAAGAAATCATGGATCAGCATCCGTTCAAATCGCCATTGTATCCATATTCCAACTATTTCTGCTTGGGCTTCTTGGTACTCGTTACTATCGGTATGATTTGGAATGAAGATACGCGTGTATCCTTAGTGGTAGGTTGGTTGTTTATCGCTATTGTTACGGCGTTCTACTATGGTCTTGGCATGAATAAACGTCCGGTTGTTCACGAAGAATTCGTTCATGAAGACGGACTCGGTGCCGGTGGTCCTGCTCGTGAAGAGTCTGCCGCAGCAGAAGGTTCGGTAACGGCTATTAAATAGTTATTTATTTAGATTGACATAGAGCGTTTAGAGCTTTATCAATAGAAATCTCCTTTGGGAAGAACATAAAAGTCTCACAATAATCTAAAAAAGGTTATTGTGGGACTTTTTTATTTCCGGTTTATGTGGTAGGATAATAAATAAGCTTGGCGAAGTGGGGTTTACAAAACTCTTTGAACTGCAGTTGGCGTTATCATTGTTCGCATAACGGTTGGTTTGAGAGTTTGCTTGCATCCGGACTGAGAACCCGAGATGTAGTGCCAAGATACTTTTTGAGGGGCCCATAGGGCAGTGTAAATGAGAGAGAGGTCTTACAAATGAATCTAAAAAAATGGTTAGCACCTGTGTTGGTGGGAATTTTGGCAATCGGTATTGCCGGTTGCGGCACTGATTCCTCATCGAAGGAAATTCGAATCGGCGCAACGGCCGGTCCGCACGCGGAAGTGGTGGAAGCGGTAGCCAAAGAAGCGGCTAAAGAAGGCATCAATGTAAAAGTTGTGGAATTTTCCGATTATGTAACACCGGACAAAGCGTTGGCTGAAGGTGACTTGGATCTTAACAGCTATCAACACGTACCATTTATGGAAAACTTTAACAAAAATAATAACGCTAATTTAGTGTCTATCGGCAAAACAATTTTGATGCGCATGGGTTTATACAGCAATCAGGTGAAAAGTGTTGATGAAATTCCCGATGGCGCTGTTGTAGCTATTCCGAACGATCCGACTAATGGCGGTCGCGGCTTAGCGTTATTGGCTAAAGCCGGTCTTATTACCTTAAAAGAAGGTGTTGGCTTCAAAGCTACGCCGGCTGATGTTGTGTCCAATCCTAAAAACTTACAAATCAGAGAATTGGAAGCAGCACAATTACCACGCAGTCTTGATGATGTGACGGTAGCAGCGATTCCGATGAACTATGTAATGAGTGCCGGTATTGACGTGGCTAAGCAGGGGATTTTCTTAGAACCTAAGAATGAACCGTTGGCTGTCATGGTTTTAGCGGCTCGTGAAAAGGATAAAGACAATCCTACGTATAAAAAAATTGCTGAGATTTACCACTCCCCGGCGATTAAGCAGTTCATTGCCGATAAATTTAAAGGCACCATTGAACCGGCTGAATAATTGAGGCAGGCTGAATCATATGTAAAATAAAGTAAGCCCTGAGGCGATAGTTGTTATCGCTTCGGGGCTTTTTTGATGTTTAAAAGTATGACTCGGGGTAAAACCGAAGGTTGTTTGTCAGACGTTTTATATGTAGTAAACCGAGGTTTATTTGTCAGCTGCTTTTATATGTCGTTTGAGTAATTGGCCGTACCCTTTTTTGCCACAGAATGTATTGTTTTCGGCAATAAGTTGGCCGCGGAGGAATACTTTGGCCACCGTGGCGTTGACGGTCATGCCTTCGTAGGCGGAGTAACCACAGGTAGTTTTTAAATTATCGGCGCGGAATGTCCGTGATTCGTTAGGATTAAAGAGAACAAGATCCGCATCATAGCCCACTTTAATATCGCCTTTGTTTGTAATCCCGAAGATGCGCGCCGCATTAGTGGCTGTCACCTGCACGAATTGCTCCGGCGTAAGGCGTTTTTGCAAAACACCTTCGCTAAAGAGGAGCGGCATGCGTTCTTCTACACCACTGATGCCGCCGGGACAATTTCTGAAATCGTCCACATAGGCTTGCTTTTCAGCAATGGTAAATGGACAGTGGTCGGTGGCAACCACCTGGACCGTGCCGTCCTGTAAGCCCTGCCACAGCGCGTCTTGGTCTTCTTTTTTACGAAGGGGCGGTGCCAGCATATATTTAATGCCTTCCATGGGACCGCCGTCTTTAAATTTATCATCTGTTAAGAAAAGATACTGTGGGCAGGTTTCGGCATAAATATTGGCTTGCCCTTCTTGGCGGGCAAGACGGATTTCGCTGAGGCTTTCGTGCGCCGACATATGCACTAAGTAGACCGGTGCGTCACCGACAACGCGGGCGAGACCGATAACGGTATTTACGCTGATTGACTCGGCCGTATTAGGGCGCGTCAAGGCGTGGCCGATAGGCAGCAATTCTTCCTTGGTCAAACGATTACGCAGTGTATTGGTAATCGTGTCATCTTCTGCATGGACGGTCAAAAGACCACCGCATTTCTTTAAACGTTCCAACAAGGCAAAGAGTTCCGGTTCGTGCAAGGGCGAACCATAGGTGGTATAAGCTTTAAAAGATGGGAATCCTTCTTTGGTTACAAGTTCATTGATTTCTTTTAAAATGGAATCGTCAACATGTTGAAAAACGCCGTGAAAGCTATAATCCACGGGGCAATCTTTGGCGAGGTCGCGATATACATCGAATTGATGATGTAAGGAACAGCGGCGACGACGAGCTATGTGGTCGATAATGGTAGTTGTACCGCCGCAGGCGCCGCGATGCCACCATGTAAAAAGTCGTCACAGGCGCGATGTTTCGGCGATTGTTGCAGGTCAAAATGAGTATGCGGATCGATGCCGCCGGGCACGACATAATGCCCCGTGGCGTCAATGATTTCGTAGTCGGTGCCTTGATCTTTAATAGGGACGACTGTTTGGAATTCCTGTTCAGCAGGGCTATTGTTAGTGCCGGAGCCAACTGTTTGCCGGGCCGCATGTGGTGCGGTAATGGCGGTAATCGTGTCACCGGTAATCACGATATCACCGACGAAATGATCGGTGGCTGTGCAAATAAGACCGTTTTCAATAATGATATTCATAAGGCAAACCCTTTCTGCTATAGGCATAGAATCTTGAAAGTGTAATGTCATGATTGTTTTATAACGAGTATATATAACTTTATAATACCCCTTTTGTTGATTTATTCAAAGCATTAAATATACCGAAAGAAGAAAAATAGGGTATAATAAATAGTAAGAGTTTTTTGAATATGAAGTGGCCCACATGAGTGGCTGCGTATCGTGTAGCGGTTGCCGGCAATAGTTAACGTCTCGGCGATTGTATTAGACATATGGCTGGCAGCAAAGGCTGCTTGTGACGAAGATAAAGGAGGTTGTATATGACCGAGTTAAAAGTAGTAGTGTCAGAACAGGCGGAATCAGTAGTCGGTATATTGACGAAACGTGACGTTATTCGGCCGCATCAAACCGATTTTACCAATGTGGGCGCAGTTATTATTTGTGACTGCGAGATAGATACATTAAAGAGTACGCCGGTTAAGGTGTTTGACATTCCTGTATTTGTGGTGCGCACAGGCACCGGTATGGAAGGCTTAAGCCCTAACCAAGTATCGCAGGCGGAGGACACCGTATTGCGCGATGCCTATGCGGTATTAGACGATGAGCCGTCGGAACGTGAATTCTACATTCGACGCCTCGAAACGGCTGTTCAAAATTATGAGCATCGCTCGTTACCGCCGTTTTTCCGTTCTTTGAGACGCTATGTAGAGCTGGGCAATTCCCAGTTTGACTGTCCGGGCCATCAAGGGGGCAGTTCTTCCGCAAACATCCGGCGGGCCGCGCTTTTTACGATTATTTCGGTGAACATATTTTCCGCAGTGATTTATGTAATGCGGACGTTCAACTGGGCGACTTGCTCATTCATGAAGGCTACGCGCTGGAGGCTCAGGAGCATGCGGCGCAGGTATTTAATGCGGACAAAACCTATTTTGTACTCAATGGTACGTCCTCGTCCAATAAAGTAGTCCTCAACGCTTTATTGGCTCCCGGCGATATCGTGCTCTATGATCGCAACAATCATAAATCCGTATCGCACGGCGCTTTGGTCCAGGCCGGTGCCATTCCGGTGTATCTGGAAACGGCTCGCAATCCGTTCGGCTCCATCGGCGGTATTCCGGAAGCTTGTTTTGACGAAACCTTCCTGCGTGAGCGCATTGCGGAACGTGCTCCTGAAAAAGCCAAGGCTGAGCGTCCGATTCGTTTGGCGGTAATTCAGCTTGGTACCTATGACGGCACGATTTATAACGCGCGCCAAGTAAGTCGATAAAATCGGTCACTTATGTGATACATTCTCTTTGATTCCGCTGGGTAGGCTATGAACAATTCATTCCGATGATGAAAGATTGTTCACCACTACTTTTGGAACTCGGTCCTGACGATCCGGGCATTTTGGTAACTCAGTCCGTGCATAAACAAATGGCGGGTTTTTCACAAACATCACAAATTCACAAAAAGGATTCGCATATCCGTGGGCAAGCCCGTTATGTGAATCAGAAGCGTTTTAACAACGCCTTTATGATGCATGCCTCCACATCGCCGTTCTATCCGCTCTTTGCGGCCCTCGATGTGAATGCGAAAATTCACGCCGGTGAAGGCGGCCGAGCTTTATGGCGTGACTGTGTTATGGTGGGCATCGAAGCCCGTAAAACGGTGCTGCGCAACTGTAAGTATTTACGGCCTCTCGTGCGCCGACGGTTCACGGTAAAGCGTGGGAAGACGGCGAAACGGAAGTTATGTCCGATGATGTGTCGTACTTTGCCTTTGAGCCGGATGCGAAATGGCATTCCTTCAGCGGTTACGGCGAAGGGCAATATTTCATCGACCCTTGTAAATTCCAGCTCATAACACCGGGCATCGATATGGAAACCGGTGAATACGAGGATTTTGGCATTCCGGCCACAATTTTGGCAAATTATTTGCGCGAGCATCAGGTCGTGCCGGAGAAATGTGACCTCAATACGATTTTATTCTTGCTCACACCGGCCGAGTCGTACACCAAAATGGATGCACTCATTGCTAAATTGTTGCGTTTTGAGCAGCTCATCGAAGCGGACGCGTCATTACAGGATGTTTTGCCGAGTGTATATACGCAGAACATCGACCGCTATCGCGGCTATACGATTCGTCAGCTGTGCCAAGAAATGCATGACTTTTATAAAGTGCGCCGTGTGAGTGAATTGCAACAGAAATTATTTAAACGGGAGTATTTCCCTACCTATGTGAAAACACCGCAGGCGGCGAATATTGATTTTGTACGCGGTGAAGGGGAATTGATTCCGATTGCGGACTGTGTGGGTCGCATGGCGCTTGAAGGGGCCTTGCCGTATCCGCCGGGCGTTATTTGCGTGCAGCCGGGTGAACTTTGGTCGGAAGCGGCTCGTGATTATTTCGTGGCCCTTGAAGAAGGCATTAATGAATTACCGGGTTTTGCACCGGAGCTTCAAGGCGTTTATATTGAAGCGGATGAAACCGGTTATAAGCGGGCTTATGCGTATGTATTAAAAGAGTCCGCACAGAAAGAAAGGGGTATAATGGCGAAGGATGGAATTAACCTCGGTGGATGAAGCACAATTGTTGCGTTCTATCGGTGAAGCAGTGACGGCGGCGGTGAAGGAATTGGTGACCGTTGCCAAGCTGGAAGCCGGTGATCTGTTTGTTATCGGTTGTTCCACCAGTGAAGTGCGAGGAAGCCGTATCGGTACAGATTCGGCAACGGACGTGGGTGAAACAATTATTAAGGCAGCCGCCGTTTTAGAGCCGCTGAAGATTTCTTTGGCCGTGCAATGCTGCGAACATTTGAATCGCGCTTGGTACTTGAAAAGTCGGTAGCTAATCGGCATAATTGGCCGATTTGTAATGCAGTGCCGCAACTTCACGCCGGTGGTGCTGCTCGATGGCAGCGTATAAGCACTTTGCGGCGCCGGTTGTGGTTGAACGGGTAGAGGCTGATGCGGCCCTTGATATTGGCGATACGCTGATCGGCATGCATTTAAAACCGGTAGCCGTGCCGGTTCGCTTAGGCGTAAAACAATCGGTGAAGCTCATGTGACAGCCGGCCGCGTACGGCCTAAATATATCGGCGGCGCACGCGCTGTTTACGATGAATCATTAATGTGACAGAGGTGAGTACGTTTGAATTTCTATACTTATGCCTATATCGTGCAACAAGGGCAGTTTAACGCCCTTTTGCAATATGGTATATCATTTATACTCTTGGTGGCGCTGTTGGGGGTCAGTATCTTATTTATGCGCCATCGTTTGAATAGTCGTTATCGCGATTTGACAATTCTTTTATCGCTGCTGATTGTGTTTATTTTGGGCATTCGTTGGAGTGAATATGATTCCTCTATGCGAAACTCGGAAGAAAGCAGTCGCATGGCTAGTTTTATCGTATCTGTATCGGAGCGTTTGGGCACGAATAAGGAAGATGTGAAGGTTAATTCAACCCATCTTGATGATGACGTAATAGTCAGTGCGGGCAATCGTTTTTATCGGACCCATTTTATCAAAGGGTACGGAGCCTATTCATTGACGCAGGTACACGTGATAGATTCGCAGATTAAAGTCATAGATGTGGTGAAGGAGTAAAGCAAACATGATAACGGGTTATACGTTGATTATGATAAAACTGGTGCTGGGCATATTGTGTTTGGTACTGCAAATCAATTTAATGGGCAAGGGGAATTTGGCTCCGAACTCGGCTATTGATCAGGTGCAGAACTACGTGCTTGGCGGTATTATAGGGGGTGTTATTTATAACGAAGCCATTGGAGTCTTGCATTTTTTGCTGGTTCTCATCGGATGGACTATCGTTGTTATGGCGCTTCGCTATTTGTCGGCCTATAATCACCATGTGAAACGTATCGTAGACGGTACGCCCACAATCGTGGTGGATTATGGTAAAATTCAAGTAGAAGATTGTATGCGCAACGGCGTCAGTGCCGGTGACTTACATTTAAAACTGCGCGCCAATGGGGTAACGCGCGTAGGCGAAGTAAAACGAGCCGTTTTAGAACAAAACGGGCAATTGACGGTAGTTAAATTTGGGGAAGATTCGGTACATTATCCGTTAATCGTTGACGGGCAGATAGATGAAAATGTATTGTCATTAATCGAAAGAGATAGAGAGTGGTTAGAAACGAACGTAGCAGAGCAAGGCTATCAACCGTCGGATATATATATGGCCGAGCTCGTGCATGGTGAGTTGGTTATAACCGTATGCGAAGGATTAATCCCGCTTGGGGCGATGAAAGGAGCTAGTCATGGTTGGACTGCAGCGAGCTTTATTGATAATTGCATTTCTCTATATTTTGTACCACATATATACACATGGTTTTACGACCACCAATTTAATTGCCGTTGTGTTACTGTTGTTCTCGTTGGCATTTGAGTTGACTCGTAAGGTTCGCCGTGAAAAATTAGAAGCTTATTTTGCCCGTAAAGAGGCGGAAATAGAGGCTGAAGAAGCGGCCAAAGCGGCCAAAGCAGCGGCGGCACGGGGCGAAGCAGTTGATTCGAATACAGAAAAGACAGTTGATGTTGAACATAAAGTTAAATGATAGATGTTAAGGTTAAGCTAAAGCTGAAGCCAAAGCCGAAGTTAAAGCTAAAGCCTGTATAGTAGTATGCTTATTAAGGAAGCTCTCAGCTTCTTATGAAAGGAGTCTTTGATGAAATTAATTTCTTGGAATGTTAACGGTCTGCGCGCCGCGGTAACGAAAGGTTTTATGGAAAGTTTTGAAAACTTGATGCGGATATGTTTTGCCTGCAGGAAACGAAGTTGCAGCCACACCAAATCGAGTTGGAATTGCCGGGCTATGAGCAGTATTGGAACAGTGCGGTGAAAAAGGGGTACAGCGGTACGGCCCTTTTCACACGTGTGAAACCGTTAAATGTAACGAACGGTATCGGCATTGAAGAACACGATCAGGAAGGGCGCGTGATTACGGCGGAATACGATAATTTTTATCTCGTAACCTGCTACACGCCGAACAGCCAGCGTGAATTGGCTCGTTTGGAATACCGTATGACTTGGGAAGATGCGTTCCGCGCCTATTTGTTGGAATTAGATGCGAAAAAGCCGGTTATTCTTTGCGGTGATTTAAACGTAGCGCATAATGAAATTGACTTAAAAAATCCTAAGACAAATCGGAGAAACGCCGGCTTTACCGACGAAGAACGTGAGAAAATGACGGAGTTGTTAGATGCCGGTTTCACCGATACTTTCCGTAAACTTTATCCGGACGTGACCGATGCGTACAGCTGGTGGTCCTATATGGGCAAAGCCGCGATCGGAACGTAGGGTGGAGAATTGACTATTTTATTACCTCCGCACGTCTCGATAAGGATATTGTGGAAGCTAAAATTCATCCGGATATTTTCGGCAGCGATCACTGCCCGGTTGAGTTGGAAATTAATCTTTAATCACCGTAGAAGTATAGTTTTTGACAGGGATTTTTGATTTATACTCTATAGAATGGTCAAAAAGACGGTTCTTTATGGAGTTTTATCTATATTGAATTGTCATATATACATAAAAATAGTAAGAGTTCGCCTTAAAAAATCAAGGCGGACTCTTTTATTTTCTATCCTTTATAAATCATGCGTAATAGTTATGATAAAAATGCCTCATATGAAAAATACATGGTTAATAACTTGGGGCTGTGGTATAGTGTATACAAGACATAGATTTGTAATGTTGAATCTTTGATTTATAGTGTATGCGTAAAAGGAGACACGATTATTATGGCAAATTATAATCCCTACGAAACATGCTTAACACACTTGACCAAGCGGCCGAAAATTAGGTTTGACGAGAAACGACTATGAAGTTATCCGTCATCCTGAACGGGAAATGCAAGTAGCCGTACCGGTACAAATGGACGATGGTCATATTGAAGTTTTCAGCGGTTATCGTACGCAACATAGTACAATTATGGGCGCCGCTAAAGGTGGTCTCCGTTTCCATCCTGATTCCGATGAAAACGAAGTTCGTGCTTTGGCAGCTTGGATGACAATCAAAAACTCTATCGCACACCTTCCATACGGTGGCGGTAAAGGCGGTATTAAAGTAGATCCTAAGAAATTGAGCCAACGCGAATTAGAACGCTTAACTCGCGGTTTTGTTCGTAAAATTGCGCCAATCATCGGCGTTGACACTGACGTGCCGGCTCCTGATGTTAACACTAATCCTCAGATTATGGCTTGGATTGTGGATGAATTCTCCACATTAAAAGGCGTATGGTCCCCGGGCGTGTAACCGGTAAACCATTGGCCGTTGGCGGTTCCAAAGGCCGTAACGAAGCAACCGGCCGTGGCTGCATGTTTACGTTGAAGAGCTACCTTGAAAAGAAAGGTAAGAAAATGAGCGACGTAACTATCGCTGTTCAAGGCTTCGGTAACGTAGGTAGCGTTGGTGCTTTATTGATGCATCGTGAAGGCGCTAAAATCGTTGCTATCGGCGACGTTCATGGTTCCATTTACAATGAAAACGGTATCGACGTTGAAAAAGCTTACGAATATGCCAACTCTCATGGCCGTTCCTTGGAAGGCTACGAAGAAGCCGGCATGACTCGTATTCCTAACCCTGAATTATTACTTCTCGACGTAGATGTATTATACCTCGCTGCTTTGGAAAACCAATTGAACGGCAGCAATATGAAAGAAGTTAAAGCTAAAACTATCTTGGAAGGTGCTAACGGCCCTACAACTAATGAAGCTGACTTGTACTTCTTTGAAAAAGGCATCGAAATCATCCTGACGTATTGGCAAACGGTGGCGGCGTAGTAACTTCTTACTACGAATGGGTACAGAACAAAGCCGGCTTCTACTGGGATGAAGACGAAGTAAATGCTCGCCTCGAAAAGAACATGAAAATGAGCTTTGAAGAAGTTTGGGAAATGCAACAACAGTACAAAGTATATCCTCGTTTAGCTGCTTACATGGTAGCTTTGAAACGTTTGGTTGATGCCAGCAAACTTCGTGGTTTCAACGGCTGATAATAACGGGAGCAAACTCGTTTAATTTGAATTAACAGCTGACTACAGCTTTAAGAATCTTTACACTTTGCTTTTAACGGTCAAACAGTAGTGAGTACTGATTGAGTCCGTACAACTTATACAACGCTAAGTATGACTGTCTAACAGGCTATGCGTAGCCACCTTGCTAAATAATATAATGAAAGAAGTATACTCAGCGTAAGAGCGGTCAGGTAAGTAATGCCTGACCGCTTTTTTTACGCGTGGTTTGGGCAGGCAGATTTAGGCGGGCGGATTTAGTGAAATTACCAATCATATAGTCGGGATTTCAGGGGCGGAAAAGAACAATAAAGGCCTAATAAAAGCCTAACAAAGGTTTAATAAAAGCCCGAAATGTGTGACTTTTGCAACATATTTAAAATACGTATGGAATTTGTAAAAATTTAATAAAAAAGTACTTGCTTTAACTTTGAATTTAGTATAAAATATCTCTTGTACCATTCCTCGATAGCTCAGTCGGTAGAGCAATCGGCTGTTAACCGATCGGTCGTAGGTTCGAGTCCTACTCGGGGAGCCAATGTGCCCGTTGGTCAAGCGGTTAAGACACCGCCCTTTCACGGCGGTATCGGGGGTTCGATTCCCCCACGGGTCACCACATATGGACGATTAGCTCAGCTGGGAGAGCGCTGCCTTACAAGCAGGATGTCGGCAGTTCGATCCTGTCATCGTCCACCAGAAACTTTAGAAAAAG
>ENA-OQIC01000398-OQIC01000398.1-human-gut-metagenome-genome-assembly--contig:-NODE-398-length-19648-cov-11.431228_pt1 | contig 19648 bp, 17 predicted proteins | sample MGYA00242572_ERZ504736 | MGnify/ENA primary metagenome ERZ504736 (study PRJEB26092, sample SAMD00036201) | human gut metagenome | host: Homo sapiens | study: EMG produced TPA metagenomics assembly of... | reverse complement strand
AAAAACAGCATCATGCTGCTCATTATAGGTATCATGATAGGGTATATCACTTCATCTGCCATCTCCCTGCTCAACTTTTTCTCCACGGCAGAAGGGGTGCATTCCTACATGATTTGGGGAATGGGAAACTTTGGAGGAGTATCTTTGCAGCAGCTTCCCTTTTTCTCCTTGGTCACAATGGCGGGACTGCTGATTACCATACTGCTGATAAAGCCTCTGAATGCCCTGCTGCTGGGAACACGCTATGCCGAAAACCTGGGAATCAACATCCGCCGTACACGTAACCTGCTGCTTGTCGCCACCGGATTACTGACAGCGACGACCACCGCTTTCTGCGGCCCGATTTCCTTTATCGGACTGGCCGTGCCGCACATTGCCCGCCTCATGCTGGGAACCTCCAACCATAATTCCCTGCTACCTGTCACCATGCTGACGGGAGGAGCCATTGCCCTGCTCTGCAACTTCATCTGCATTCTGCCGGGCGAAGCAGGTATCATTCCGCTGAATGCCGTCACTCCGGTCATTGGTGCGCCCATTATTATTTATGTCATTGTGAACCAACGTAAAATCCAGTACTTCAACTGATGGAAAAGCAAGCTGTCATCACCGCCACAGACCTGTGCATAGGTTATCGTACCCACAAAGGAGAAAAGAAAGTGCACGAACACCTTTCTTTCGGACTCTATCCGGGAGAACTGACCAGTCTGCTTGGAGCAAACGGGACCGGAAAGTCGACTTTGCTCCGCACCCTGTCCGCTTCGCAACCTTCACTGGCAGGAGATTTGCAATTGCTGGGCAAGCCTTTGCAGCAGTATTCGGAAAAGGAACGTTCGCGCACCATCGGTGTAGTCCTGACAGACAAGACACAAGCCGGAGGGCTGACCGTGTATGAACTGGTAGCTTTGGGACGCCAGCCGCATACAGGCTTCTTCGGACGGCTCCATCCCAAAGACCATCTCATTATCAAAGAGGCATTGGATGCCGTAGCATTGCCCACAAAGCCGAAAGCTACACCGCCGAACTTTCGGACGGAGAACGGCAAAAGGTAATGATAGCCAAAGCATTGGTTCAGGAATGTCCGCTTATCATCTTGGATGAGCCGACCGCTTTTCTGGACGTGGTGAGCCGCATAGAAATCATGACTTTGCTGCATCAGCTGGCGGTGGAGCAAAACAAGGCCATCCTGCTATCCACCCATGACATAGAACAAGCCCTGGTACTGTCGGACAAGCTTTGGCTGCTGTCCAAAGAAACAGGACTGCAATGCGGAGTGACGGAAGATATGATTCTGAACCATCGGATGGACACGCTGTTCTCACACAGTAATATCCGGTTCGATTATGATCATGGCATCTACTATCCAACCGTGAATGGAAAGCAGGAAATAACGGTGGAAGCGACAGACGAAACCTTATTGCACTGGACTATCAACGCACTGAACCGTCACGGATATACTTGTCTGCAAACCCAAAACGTTCCTGCCGGTCTGCCCCATCTACAAGTCATCGCTCCCGATGCCTTGTACCTCACCCGGGGCGGGAAACAACGGACATTCACTTCGTTCGGGAAGTTGCTGGAAGAAATAAAATAAAGACACGCATCAACCATTCCGGACCACGCGCAGTATCTCTCTGTAAATCAACAATATAATGTGAAAAAACATTCTAAATTCCCCTAAAACGGTTTTCCATTCTCCGCTATCAAATTCGGCTTGACGTATATCGGTTGTTCTAATTCCTGTGCCATAGTTGCGGTTACTTCCTTGCAGGAGAGCGTCATAAGGCGTATTTTTGCCCATCTGCATTTGTTGCTTCACCCGAGTGAAGAGGCGATTTCACTTAGGTGAACAGCCGTTTTCGCCTAAGTGAAACAGTTGCTTCACCCAAGTGAAATATCAAATGAAACGGAGTGAAAGATACGGTAGGAACAAACTTTTGTTACATACGTAACAGGATTCGATAGCCGGAAGCATACCGATTGAAGGAGATTTGAGAATCTTTTATACAGAAAGCAACTAGTAATGAGCACGTTGCTGTGACGGAACTTTTTTGTTCTTTATGTAAACAAGCCCAAAGTAACTATTCAATCCGCCCCTACGGTGAACCATTGGATAGTTACTTTGGACTTTTGCCCCCTCTTTTCTTATCAGATATCTATTTCTAAAAGCTATTCTTTCATCAAATAGCCTTTGAAACTTTCAAAGTCTTTTTCCATCGGAACACTTTGTTTGGTTCCTTTCATAAACGCTTGCAGTTTGGCGGGAATCTCCACTTTGTCTCCAATGATACCTTCCACAGTTTCCAGGAATTTAGCCGGATGTGCCGTTTCCAGGAAAATACCCGTTTCGCTGGCGGACAATCCTTCGGATAAAGCACGATAACCGCAGGCTCCATGCGGATCGAGCAAGTAACCGGTTTCCCAATATACCTCACCCACCGTTTCACGAATCTGTTCATCCGTATAAGTCGCACCAGAGATATCCGCTGTTATGGCAGCATGACTGTTACCGTACAATGCCAGTACACGGGCAAAATTACTTGGATCTCCCACATCCATTGCATTGGCAATAGTAGCTATGGAAGGGCGAGGATTGTATTTTCCGGTCTGTAAGTATTGGTAGAAAATATCATTCCGGTTATTGGCTGCAATAAAACGCTTGACAGGCAAGCCCATGCGTTTACCAAATAGTCCGGCGGTGATATTACCAAAGTTTCCGCTAGGTACGCACACTACCAGATGATCCGCTTTTCCTTCTTTCTTTAACTGTGCGTAGGCATAGAAGTAATAAAATGCCTGTGGCAGGAAACGAGCCACATTGATGGAGTTGGCAGAAGTCAACTTCATGTGCGCATTCAAATCAGCATCCATAAACGCATTCTTAACCAATGCCTGACAGTCATCAAAAGTACCGTCCACTTCTAACGCTGTGATATTCCGCCCCAGAGTAGTGAACTGCTTTTCCTGAATTTCACTGACTTTTCCTTTCGGATAAAGCACATACACATGAATACCTTCCACTCCGAGGAAGCCATTGGCTACAGCACTACCGGTATCCCCCGAAGTCGCAACCAGTACATTCACCTGCTTTTGCCCTTCTTTTTTAATGAAGTAGCCCAACAAACGGGCCATGAAACGTCCACCTACATCTTTAAATGCCAATGTGGGACCATGAAACAGTTCCAAAGAGTAAATATTATCCTTTACCTTTACGGCAGGAACATCAAAACTCAATGTATCATAAACGATCTGCTTCAGTGTTTCAGCAGGAACATCCTCACCGAAGAAAGCATCGGCCACGCGATAAGCAATTTCCTGAAACGACAGATTCTCAATCTGATCATAAAACTCTTGCGGCAATGGCTTGATGGCCTCGGGCATATACAAACCTTTGTCAGAAGCCAGCCCCTTCACTACAGCTTCTTCCAGAGAAGCATCGGAAGCCTGGTGATTCGTACTGTAATATTTCATAGTAAACAATTTTTCAATGCGTCAATGTGCTAATGTGCCAAGGGCTTTGCATGGAGGGTTGCCATTGGGGCAAATTAGCAAACTGCCACATTATTTTTTCATAAATTCATTCATAAACTCATCTTCTTTCAATATTCCATAACTGCCTTCCACACATGCCACTTCATCAAAGGTCTGCACACAGTCCGGTTCTATACCGGGATAATAGATAAGGAAAGGCACAGGTTCGGCCGTATGGGTACGGAGTTCGCAAGGCGTAGGATGATCCGGAAGCACGGCGATAGCCACAGGCTCATCCCAATCCTTCACTGCTTCATAAACAGGTCTTACAACACGTTTGTCCAGATTTTCAATAGTAAACTGCTTCAACTTAAAATCTCCTTCGTGACCGGCCTCATCACTGGCCTCAATATGCAGATACACAAAGTCGTCCGTCTTCAATGCTTCCAATGCTGCAGCCACCTTATTCTCATAATTCGTATTATATAAACCGGTAGCCCCCTCTACAGCAATACGGCGTAATCCTGCATAATGTCCTATGCCATTGATTAAGTCCACCGCTGAAATAACAGCCCCTTTCTTTATGGCCGGATACTTCCCGGAAAGAGGTTCCATCTGCGGGCGATACCCCGGACTCCAAGGCAGATACTATTAGCAGGATCTTTGCCTTCGGCTATACGTTTTTGATTAACCGGATGATCTGCCAACAATTCCTGAGAAGCCAGGATAAGATTATTTATCAATCCGGCTGTTTCCTGCGCCTCCGGTACTTCCGCCTTCACCATGAGCGGACGGAAAGGCTGCAAAGGCACATCATGGGGCGGGGTGCAGTCCAATTGTTTATTTCCCCCTTTTATCACCAACAAATGGCGATATTGTACACCGGTATAGAAATGAATCCGGTCAGAACCCAATTTTTCTTCCAAATATCTAACCAGCACATCAGCTTCTTCGGTAGTAATATGTCCGGCGGAGTGATTTTTTATCTTCTCATCTTCGATGCAGATAATGTTACAACGCATAGCCATATCGCCCGGTTGCAACTCCACCCCGATGCTTGCTGCTTCCAACGGCCCACGGCCTTCGTACACCTTCGGTAAATTATAGCCCATAACAGACATATTCGCCACTTCACTACCCGGATGAAATCCGGGAGCAACTGTAACCAACCTCCCGGTACGTCCCATAGCGGCCAACTTATCCATATAAGGTGTACTGGAGTATTGCAGCAATGTTTTGTTTCCCAGTGATTCGGCAGGCCAGTCGGCCATACCGTCGCCTAAAATAATAATATGTTTCATAAGCCTAAATATTAGCGATGCTCATGATATCGGCAAATACTCCGGCGGCAGTCACACTGGCACCGGCCCCATATCCTTGTATCATCATCGGATACTCTTTATATCGCTCGGTTGTAAGCAGAATAATGTTGTTGCTGCCTTCCAGACCATAGAATGGATGTTTGCTGTCCACTTCCTGCAAAGACACACTGCCTTTCCCATCTTCCAGTTTGGCTACAAAACGCCAGCGTTTGTTTTCATCCTCCAGCTTTTGACGGCGTGATTCAAAATCCGCATCCAGGGAAGGTACTTTCTTCCAGAACTCCTCCAACGGGCCTTCAAAGAAATCATTCGGTACAAAAAGATGTTTTTCCACATCTTCCTGTTCCAATTTATATCCGGCTTCACGAGCCAGAATAACCAGTTTACGAATCACATCCTTGCCACTCAGGTCAATACGCGGATCGGGTTCCGAGTAGCGCTCTTCCTGTGCCATTTTGATGGTCTTGCTGAAAGGAATGTCCGCGCTGATTTTGTTAAAGATGTAATTCAGCGTACCGCTCAATACCGCCTCTATTTTCAAGATCTTGTCTCCGCTGTTTATCAAGTCATTGATTGTGTTGATAATGGGTAGCCCTGCACCTACATTGGTTTCAAACAGGAATTTCACACCGCGACGGCGGGCTATTTGTTTCAGTTCGCTATAAACGGAGTATTCGGAAGAAGCGGCAATTTTGTTGGCCGCTACCACCGAAATATTATTCATCAGAAAATCTTTATATAAGGATGCAACTTCTGCACTGGCTGTACAATCCACAAACACAGAGTTGAATATATTCATACCTATAATCTCGTCATGCAACACCTGAGTGGACGAAGGCATTCCTTTCTCTGCCAACTCTTCCTTATAATGTGACAAGTCTACGCCTGCACGGGTAAACAACGCATGATGTCCATCGGCTATACCTACCACTTTCAGCTTCAAACCGCGTTCCTGCATCAACTTTTGTTGCTGACAACGGATTTGCTCTATCAAACTGCCTCCTACCGTACCTGTACCGCAGATAAAAAGGTTCAGCACCTGATATTCGGACAGGAAGAACGAATCATGAATCACATTCAATGATTTGCGCAGTGACTTGGATTCTACCACGAAAGAGATATTGGTTTCCGAAGCACCTTGAGCACAAGCAATCACACTAATGCCGTTACGGCCTAAAGTCCCGAACAGCTTACCGGCGATGCCCGGTGTATGTTTCATGTTCTCACCGACAATGGCAATGGTAGCCAAATTCATTTCGGCAACAACCGGACTGATTTCCCCCATTTCTATTTCTTTGGAGAATTCCTCATTCAGCACTTCACAAGCCAGTGCCGCATCTTGATTACGCACACCGATAGAAGTACTGTTCTCGGAAGATGCCTGCGATACCATAAACACGCTGATGCCGTTTTGTGCCAATGCTTTAAAAATCCGGAAATTCACTCCGATCACTCCCACCATTCCCAGACCGGTAACCGTAATCAAACTCGTATCATTGATGGATGAGATACCTTTAATGCTTTAGAACCGGAATTCACTTCCTGCTTTATGATAGTTCCCTCGCCTTGAGGATTGAATGTATTCTTAATCAGAATAGGAATATTCTTATGACATACCGGATAAATAGTCGGCGGATAAACCACCTTCGCTCCAAAGTTACAAAGCTCCATCGCTTCCACATAGCTCAACTCATTAATGGTATAGGCCGTACTGATTACACGCGGGTCTGCCGTCATGAAACCATCCACATCCGTCCATATTTCCAAGCTATCCGCATTCAGTGCCGCAGCTATGACAGAAGCGGTATAATCTGAACCGCCACGTCCCAAATTGGTCACTTCACCACTGTTCTTATCAGTAGAGATAAATCCGGGAACCAATGCCACTTCCGGTAATTTCTGGAAAGTTTCTTTAACCAAGCGAGTGGTCAGTTCGGAATCCAGAATATGTTTGGCATGTTTTTTTTCAGTCTTAATGAAGTTGCGGGAGTCATACCATACAGCCCCCTTTATCAACGAAGCTACAATAATAGACGACAAGCGCTCACCATAACTTACAATAGTAGCCGACGTTTTAGACGACAAGTCCTTTATCAGATAAATTCCCTGAAAAATATCCTTCAGTTCACTCAACAATTCATTGACCTTATCCAATAAAACAGTACGCTCATTACCTGCCGGAATTACGGTATATACCATTTCAATGTGACGATTCACAATTTCACGGTATTCTTTCTCGTATGCGGAATCCCCATTGGCAGCCATCTGCGAAGTATTGATTAACTTGTCAGTTATACCGCCCAATGCCGACACAACTACAATTACGGGCTCTTCAACTGCCTCTACTATCTGTTTGACGCTTAAAATGCTGTTCACGGAACCTACGGATGTCCCGCCGAATTTCATAACTTTCATGCAATTATCTATTTTTATTCCAGCTTCTTTTGCCATTCTGTCCTCCGAGCCATTTCAAGTCCGGTAAAGAATCTACTTTTGTTTCACCCAGCATGACAACGAAAAGAAACTGTATCTGTTTACACTAAAAAATAAATTAAAAGCTTGTTTTGCTTACGTCCGTAAGCGTGTATCACGTAGAAACACATATACTATCCTTAACCCCGAGGGGTCATTGTTGTGGATGTGGACATTGTAGTTGTCATGTGCCCCATCCTAATGTGGTGGTTGTATGGAGATAGTATATCGTCATTTTATTATTGTTCTTCTTCTGTTTTTTATTTGAACGATGCAAATATAAAAACAATTTCCTACAATCTATCACAATTTCCCATTTTTTTGCGATAAAATATAAGAATGCTTTTTATTAAAGCAGAAATAAGACAAAACTTTTTTATCCTGCCCATGTTGATATGCAGAACTATTTCCTTACCTTTGTACAAATTCAGCCTCAAGTTGCGCTGTTTTAATTATCCCGTAAGAATATGGCAAAGGAAAAGACTGTATATGTATGCACCAACTGTGGGCAGGATTCACCCAAATGGGTAGGGAAATGTCCGTCTTGCGGTGCATGGAACACATACGTAGAAGAAATTATACGCAAGGAACCTGCAAACAAAAGACCGGTATCCGGCCTGGAATCCGTAAAAAGCAAGCCTGTCACACTGAATGACATTACCGGAGGGGACGAACCTCGAATTGATATGCACGACGAAGAACTGAACCGGGTATTGGGAGGCGGTTTAGTACCGGGATCACTCGTTCTACTGGGCGGTGAACCGGGGATAGGCAAATCCACTTTGGTGCTGCAAACCGTACTTCATCTGCCTGACAAAAAAGTATTGTATATATCGGGAGAAGAGAGTGCCCGGCAATTAAAACTGCGTGCAGACCGTATCCCGCATAATTCTTCCGACTGCCTGATAGTCTGTGAAACTTCGTTGGAGCAGATTTACGTCCATATCAAGAATACACGACCCGATTTAGTGATCATCGACTCTATTCAAACCATCTCAACCGAAACGATAGACTCTTCTCCCGGCAGTTTGGTACAGGTACGTGAATGTTCCGCTTCTATTTTAAAATTTGCCAAAGAAACAAATACGCCGGTCATTCTGATCGGCCATATCAATAAAGAAGGAAGCATTGCCGGCCCCAAGGTACTGGAACATATTGTAGACACCGTATTGCAATTTGAAGGTGACCAACATTATATGTACCGCATTCTCCGCAGCATCAAGAACCGTTTCGGAAGCACCGCCGAACTGGGCATTTATGAAATGCGCCAAAACGGTTTGCGCCAAGTGAGCAACCCGTCCGAACTGTTGCTTAGCCAAGACCATGACGGGATGAGCGGGGTTGCTATCGCCTCTGCCATAGAAGGAGTCCGCCCTTTCTTGATTGAAACACAGGCTTTAGTCAGTTCGGCAGTATATGGGAATCCGCAACGTTCTGCCACCGGATTTGATTTACGACGTATGAACATGCTTCTGGCAGTACTTGAAAAACGGGTAGGATTCAAACTGGCACAAAAAGATGTCTTTTTGAATATCGCAGGTGGATTGAAAGTGAATGATCCGGCCATCGACCTGTCTGTCATCAGTGCCATTCTATCCAGCAATATGGATACGGAAATAGAACGTGACACCTGCATGGCGGGTGAAGTAGGACTGAGTGGTGAGATCCGACCTGTAAACCGTATTGAGCAACGCATCGGAGAAGCAGAGAAATTAGGTTTCAAACAAATTCTTATACCGAAACATAATTTGCAAGGAATGGATACATCAAAATTAAAGATAGAAATCATTCCGGTAAGGAAGGTAGAAGAAGCGTTCCGGGCTTTGTTTGGATGAGATAAATAAGAGAAAACTTAATTTGAATAATGATATAAAATGACAAAAGAACAATCATACCCCCCGACCTGCATAGACTGCGGCACACAGAACTGCAAGTTCAAAGAGCGCACTTACCCTGAATTTTGTCTGACTACCCATTTGGAACAAGAAGATTTGGAATGGGCGTTGAAACAATATAACGACAACAACAAGATAATGGCAGCCAGTGCCGAAGTGGAATATGAAGGTTACTGCCGATTAACCCGTGTGGAAGAAATCATGACTTTCGCACGCAAGATGGGATATAAAAAACTAGGAATTGCCTATTGTATCGGACTGGTGAATGAAGCCCGTATTTTTGCCCGCATCCTCCGTGCTAACGGCTTTGAGGTATATTCAGTAATCTGCAAAGTAGCCGGAATAGCCAAATCCTCTATCGGAATCCCCAAAGAATGTGAAAAAATCGGTGCGGCAATGTGTAACCCTATCCTACAAGCACGCCTTCTCAACCAAGCACATACAGAGTTGAACGTGGTTATCGGACTATGTGTGGGACATGACAGTTTATTCTACAAGTACTCTAATGCCTATACTACAACTTTAGTGACCAAAGACCGTGTGACAGGACACAACCCTGCCGCCGCACTATATACCGCCAATTCTTATTACCGTAAAAAATTAATGCCGGAAGGCGAACAATCCAAATAAGAACCATGATACAGGAATTTCAAATAAGAGTCTTGCCTGAACAAGCAGCCAACGAACAGTCACTGAAACAGTTCATCGGACATGACAAGGGATTGGATATACGTACCATCCATGCCCTTCGCATCTTAAAAAGGAGCATAGACGCACGTCAACGCACCATCTATGTAAATTTGAAAGTACGCCTATATATTAATGAAATGCCACAAGATGAGGAGTTCACCCGTACTATATATAATAAGGTAGATGGGAAACCACAAGTCATTGTCGTGGGAGCAGGACCGGGCGGACTTTTTGCTGCCTTGCGATTAATAGAGTTAGGACTCCGGCCTGTCGTAGTGGAACGAGGTAAGAATGTACGCGATAGAAAAATAGATATCGCCCGTATCAGCCGTGAGCACAAAGTTGCCCCTGAAAGCAACTACAGTTTCGGAGAAGGAGGAGCAGGAGCCTATTCAGACGGCAAACTCTATACCGAAGCAAAAAGCGAGGGAATGTGAACAAAATTCTGAATGTATTCTGCCAACATGGCGCCAGTACCTCCATCCTGCAGATGCCCATCCCCACATCGGTACAGACAAGTTGCCGCGTGTGATTGAAAATATGCGGAATACCATCATAGAATGTGGTGGTGAAGTGCATTTCGAAACACGAATGGATTCCCTTATTATAGAAAAAAACAAAATCACAGGTATAGAAACAAATACCGGAAAGACTTTCAAAGGACCTGTTATTCTGGCTACCGGACATTCCGCACGGGATGTGTATCGGTGGTTGTATGACAATGGTATAGAGATGGAAACCAAAGGAATTGCAGTAGGAGTACGTTTGGAACACCCGTCCATGCTGATTGACCAAATACAATATCATAATAAAAACGGACGTGGAAAGTATCTGCCTGCCGCTGAATATAGCTTTGTGACACAAGTAGAAGGACGTGGTGTCTATAGTTTTTGTATGTGTCCGGGAGGATTTGTTGTTCCTGCCGCAAGCGGTCCGCATCAGATTGTAGTAAACGGCATGAGTCCCAGCAACCGCGGCTCCAAATGGAGCAACTCCGGCATGGTGGTAGAAATCAGGCCGGAAGATCTGGCGGAAAATAATCTTTTTACAGAAGAATTAAAAACGAAAAGTGAAGAATTAAAAGCCACTAATAAAAATCATGGTCAATGGACTACCGACCATTGTCCATTAACCATGATGTATTTCCAAGAAGCATTGGAGGCCTCCTGCTGGCAGCAAGGCAATATGCGCCAAACCGCACCTTCACAACGAATGGTGGACTTCACCCGCAAAAAACTAAGCTATGATTTACCCGACAGTTCGTATAGTCCGGGATTAGTTTCCTCTCCCCTGCATTTTTGGATGCCTGCATTCATTACCGACCGTTTGAGCAAAGGTTTCCAACAATTCGGAAAGAGCAGCCATGGCTTCCTGACCAATGAAGCAGTGATGATTGGTGTAGAAACACGCACGTCGGCTCCGGTACGGATCCTGCGAGATAATGAGACACTGCAACATGTCACTGTCAATGGGTTATTTCCTTGTGGAGAAGGAGCAGGTTACGCCGGAGGAATTGTTTCAGCAGGTATCGATGGAGAAAAATGTGCTGAAGCAGCAGCCACTTATTTAGGAGTAATGACAGATTGAACCTATCCGAAAATGATTTACAGCACATATGCGGGCGCATTCAAATGCGCCCCTACAAATAAATGATTGGTGATGTTGCCTAAAAGAAGATTTCTTTGTCTTTATGAATCTGTTTTTTATAAAAGATATGTATCTTTGCACCAAAGAAAACATCATGCATCATCCCGAAATAGCCATAGTAGACCCAAATACCCTCACTTGCCTGGGGTTAAAAAACATTTTGGAAGATATCATTCCAATGGCTACTATCCGTGTATTCCATTCCTTTGGTGAGCTGACGGATGACACACCGGACATGTATGCCCATTATTTTATCTCTGCCCAAATCTATTTTGAACATACTTCCTTCTTTTTACTTCGTAAACCAAAAACAATTGTATTAGCAGGAGGTGACAACCAGCCTCAATTATCCGGTGTTCCCAAACTGAATATCTACCAAGATGAAGGTTCTTTGATAAAAGACATCCATCAATTGCGCCAATATGGACATCAGGCAAGAAAACAAGCAGCAGATAAAGCAATGCACATAGAAAAAACGGAACATGAATTGTCTGTCCGGGAAATAGAAGTATTGATACTTATCACCAAAGGACTTATCAACAAAGAGATAGCCGACAAACTTAATATCAGCCTGACCACCGTTATCTCCCACCGCAAGAACATTACTGAAAAACTGGGCATCAAGTCTGTTTCCGGTCTTACCGTTTATGCTGTGATGAATGGCTACATTGAAGCAGACAGAATATAAAATCCTCATTTATTAGGATTGCACACATATCAGGTTTACCGTTACTTTGCAGCCGGAATCATTCTCCATCATGGATTATACAGAGTGGAATATATAAATTTTCCGCCTGGTAGAAACTTGTAGCAACTCTGGTTATCCGTGATGTATCAAATAAAACCAAACAATAAATATGAGAAAAAACATTTTATTCATTACATCCTGCCTGCTGGCTGCAACAACTTTTGCTGAAGATATCAACACGCTGCCTAAGGACACTACAAAAGTCATTGATATAGAAGAGGTGGTAGTTATCGCTTCACCTAAAGAAACCGGAAAATTAAGGGAACTTCCTACAGCCGTATCTTTACTCTCCCAAAAAGATATGCAAGCAAACCAAATCACCACTTTAAAGAACGTGAGTTCACTGGTACCCAATTTCTTTATGCCCGACTATGGTTCAAGACTCACCTCAGCCATTTACATCCGGGGAATCGGATCGCGTATCAATACTCCTGCGGTAGGTTTGTATGTGGACAATATCCCTTACATTGACAAATCTGCATTTGATTTCAATTTTTATGATATAGAACGTATTGATATTCTTCGCGGTCCACAAGGAACCTTGTACGGACGCAATACCATGGGGGGACTAATCAAGGTACATACCCGCTCTCCATTCTCCTATCAGGGAACAGACGTAAAACTGAGTTATGGAACAAAAAGTAACTACCGCAGTGCTTCATTAACCCATTACCACCGTTGGAGTGACTGTTTCGCTTTCTCCGCCGGTGGTTATTATGAGGGATCAGACGGATTCTTCCGCAATTCGCTCAATGGGAAAAAAGTAGATAATATGGAAGCGGGAGGCGGACGAATACATGCTATCTGGCTGCCTTCAGAAAACTTAAAACTAGACTTCACCATAGGCTATGATTATAATGACGAAGGGGGATACCCTTATTACTATACAGGAGCTATAGACGGATACGACAAAGAGAATGAAAAATATAAAAACTACATAGGGAAGATTTCATACGATCAGGATTGTACTTATCGCCGTGGACTGTTCAATACCGGTTTGAATATTGAATACCAGGCGCAAAAGTTTATCTTAAGCGCTGTTACAGGATTCCAGAATTTAAACGACCGTATGTTTATGGACCAGGATTTCCTGCCTGTCAGCATTTATACCATTGAGCAGAAGCAGCGTCTGAATACCATCAGTGAAGAGATTACTTTTAAAAGCAAAAACAACAAGCGCTGGCAATGGGTTACAGGGGTTAGTGGTTTTTATCAATGGCTACATACCACCGGTCCGGTAAACTTCATGGAGGACGGAGTGACCGATATGATCGAAGGAAACATCAACAATACTTTCAAGAAAATTCATTTAGACGATCCCCGCCGTACCCCTGAAATGAGTCTGGACGTTTTGAACAACCGTATCCGCGTAAGTGGAAGTTTTGACACACCGGTATTCAGCACCGCACTGTACCACCAATCTACATTCAACGACCTGTTTGTGAAAGGCCTTTCAGTAACAGCAGGTTTGCGCTTGGAATATGAAAAAATGTCTATGAATTATTTCTCGGATAGTAATATTGATTTCGATTTCTTTCTTAAAATGGCAATGCCTCCCCTTAATATTCCATTCAGGAATTTGAATGCTGCACCGCTATTGGAAGGAAAAGAAAAAAACGACTATGTACAGCTACTTCCCAAGCTAGCTTTTAAATACGATTTCAGCCCTGCAAACAATATGTATGTAAGCATAACCAGAGGATATCGTTCCGGAGGTTATAACGTACAGATGTTTTCAGAACTGATACAAAGTGACATGCAACAAAAAATGATTGAAGCCATACTAGACAAGGCACCAGAATCTATGGCAGGTATGATAGAAGGAATGATCAAGCAACACATGCCCAACTACGGAAAAGAATTGAACGTACAAGAAACAACTGTCTACAAGCCCGAGTACAGCTGGAATTACGAAGTGGGATCACATCTCAGTTTGTTCAACGGCAAACTGAAGACCGACCTTGCCGCATTCTACATGGATACCCACGACCAACAAATCGCCAAATTTGTCAATAGTGGCTTGGGACGAATGATGGTCAATGCCGGTAGTAGCGAAAGTTATGGAGTAGAGGCCAGCTTTCTGGCATCCATCAACAAAAACCTGAATATGAATGTAAGTTATGGATATACTCATTCCACATTCAAAAAATATGACGGAGGTACTACATCATCAGAAGAGCAAATTGATTATAGCGGCAATTATGTACCATTTGTTCCCCGCCATACCATGAATGCAGGCGCAAATTATAGTTTCTTTTTCGATAAAAGCAATTGGATGCAAAGCCTGACTTTAGGCATGAGCTATACCGGAGCAGGAAAAATTTATTGGACTGAAAAAAACAATATCTCACAAAGTTTTTACGGAACACTGAACGGGCGCATTTCTTTGCAGACAAAAGCTTTACAGATAGATGTATGGGGACGTAATTTAACCAACAAGGATTATACAACCTTCTATTTTGAAACCATGCATAGAGGATTCGAACAAAAAAGCAGGCCTTTACAACTGGGAGTGGATATACGTTATCACTTCTAACCATTCTTGCAAAAACAGAAAGGGGGTTCATCACGAACTCCCTTTCTGTTTCCACATTTACCAAATCAAATTTATTTTTTATTCTGTCACACCAAGAAAAGCAAGAACTTTATTATTGCTGTAAATGATACCCATAGCTTCTAGAACAAACCTATTTGTTTTAGTGTATGTACATAGAGAAAATGCTGTTTACAATAGAAAACTGCTTGAGCCTTTGTTAAAAGAAACAAACAATAAAATTATTCATTGACAGCGCCGCAATGAGGACACACTCCTTTATTCTTTATCTTCGCCCCACAATTTCCACAACTGAATTTATACCGGGAAGCATGCTTTATACGATTAAATGACCATACAGCATATACCAATAAACATGGATAACCCAAATAGTAATACGTAGTAAATGTAAAAAACAAATATAAAAAGATACAGCAGGACATCAATCCCAACAAATAAAAACATGCAGCTTCAATATGTGTCTGATGAAACAAATCATCCAAAGTAGCCAACCCCACAAGAATAATCCCCCCAATATTAAACATGAAAAGAGAAAGAATAAAAGGTAAGCTAAAAGGATTCAAAGAAGGATTATAATAAAACTGCTCCCAAGTTCCCGGAACAAAATGCTGAATACTGGCATAAAGCGTAGCTGCTGTAGCTACCAACCAAGAAAGAACTGTAGGAAAAACGCTATCAATATCATTCAACCAGATTAATTGCAGCTTCTGGCGACGAATAGCCCTATGAATATACCAAATACCGAAAAAGCCTAATATGACAAAGAAAGCGATGGTATGAGAATTACTGAAAAAATGAATAAACTGTGACACTGAATCCACAGGAACTACTTTCTCCAACAATTCCTTTTCATGTATCCATCCCATTGTTTCCTGGTCCCGTGCTACCTTTACCCATACAGAATCCACACTATCAGCAGCTTGTATCATAAACTCCGCTACCACCAGCCGTTCTCCTTTAAAAACAGGAAGCACATCAACCAATGGCAGTTGCTGTAACATAAGCGAATCTGAAGTAACCTCAAAATTACTGTTTAATGTATAATGCCGTTCCATCAAATAATTGACAGAATCCCTTTTCTTTTGCGGCATATCCCCACTCGGAGTAACAGGTGAAGGATATTGGCAAGCCATTAAAATAGCCAACATCAAAAACAGTAATCCGATGTACTTACTTTTCAGCATAGACTTTCATCTGACAATTCTTACAATCAAACTCTAAGCGGAAACGTCTGTTATCCGAGCTAACCAAATAATAAGGTTCCCTATAAGGAGAACGCACTTTATGCCAAGAGGGACACCATCCCATACTATAACGCAAACAATGCTTGCAAAACATCAATACCGCTTCTTCTGCCGGAGCCTTTTCATAAGCCGGAGCAATACGCTGCACGCCATGATTCCTATAGAAGGAAACAGCATCAGCATTCATCACATTTCCCAAATAAGTCAATTCATTCACAGGAAAAGCATGATGCGTTCGAGGCAACTTGTAAATTTCCTGCCGATAGTTAATACGGCGCACTTCCAGCAGTTTCTCTATTCCCTTACGGCGAAGTTCGGCAAGCATAGAAGCCGGAATAAACCAATTGTCCGACCAGTCAATCACTATATCTGACGCTTCAAATGGAGTATTTCCTAACTTTCCAAGTTGTGTACGCAAGTTATCTTCCTGCGGAGTACGGGCACGTTCCTTCTCCCTTTCCAGCACCACACTGACACTGTGATCATCTTCATCGGTCAGAGACAGAGTAAAGCCCCGATTATTTTCAGCCAATTTTAAAATGACAGCAATTTTCCTTTCAGCTGATTTACGCGACATCAACCTCTCAAATTCCTGATCAAAATTACGATAAAGTATCGTACGGGGCTTTATCCGAGGCATCTCTTGAGGAAATAACTTATTATTCTCCACCCGGTTTATGCGAAATCCCTGCAACTTACCAGTCTCATCCAAAAAACAGACGCCATCTCCATTATTAAAAGACTTGATTCCGGCTACGGTAAGATAATTACCACGAATTTCCTTCACTGTCCCCATCTCCTCCCCTAAAGACTTGGGAGTATCAAAAGAAAAAATATCCTTATTCCTGTCAAAAAGAAAATAATTAGTAAAACCACGACTGAAACTCTTATCCAATTGAGGTTTGAACTCTAATTTCACTTTTCCCGATGAAGCACGGATATACTCTTTACGACGTTTGAAAACAGTATCCAGCTTCTGGCGATAATAAGCTGTTACATTTTTAACGTAAGATACATCCTTCAAACGTCCCTCTATTTTCAGGGAAGAAGCTCCGGCATCCAGCAATTGCTCCAACTCTTCGCTCTGATTCAAATCTTTCAGAGACAATAAATGCTTATTCCTTACTATAGATTTACCGTCCGCATCTACCATATCAAAAGCAAGGCGACAGAACTGGGCACATTCTCCCCGATTGGCACTACGTCCGAAACAAGCCTGACTAACATAACATTGTCCACTATAGCTTACACACAAAGCACCATGTACAAATACCTCCAAAGGCACATCAGGACAAGCATGATGGATATTTCCTATTTCAACAAGAGAAAGTTCACGAGCCAATACCACCTGACGGAAACCTGCCTCAGCCAGGAATCTTACTTTTTGAGGAGTACGATTATCCATCTGTGTGCTGGCATGTAACGGTATAGGGGCAGATTCAATTCCAACAATCCCATATCCTGCACGATCAAAGCATCCACTCCGGCACGGTATAAATCCCAAATCATTTTTTCCGTATCCTTCAGTTCCTCATCCTTCAGAATCGTATTCACCGTCACATAGATACGGACATTATACACATGAGCGTACCGCACCAACTCAGCGATATCCTCCAATGAATTCCCCGCAGCCGCACGTGCTCCGAAACGGGGAGCACCAATATAAATGGCATCAGCACCGTGATCAACAGCTGCAATACCGCACTCCAGATTTTTAGCAGGAGCTAATAATTCTATTTTTCGTTGTCTGATCATCGTATCTGATTTATATCAAACGGGGTTTCCTGATATACATAATAGTTCAACCAATTAGAAAACAACAAATTGGCATGTCCGCGCCAACGCACCACCGGGGCATTGTCCGGATTATCGTCCTTATAATAATTTACAGGCATTTCAATAGGCAACCCTTTCGCCAAATCACGCTTATATTCCGTATCAAGCGTATAAGGAGAATACTCCGAATGCCCGGTAATAAAGAATTCACGCCCATTACGAGCCATAGCCATATAAACCCCAGACTCATCAGACTCAGCTATTAAAGCCAACTCTTTTACTTTCAGAATATCCTCACGGTGTATTTCGGTATGACGGCTATGTGGTACAAAAAACTCATCATCAAAACCACGGAATATGGGCAATCCCTGTACATTGATATGATGACGGAAAATACCAAACATTTTTTGTTTCAGCGGATATTTGGGAACTCCATAGAAATGATAAAGCCCGGCTTGGGCCGCCCAACAAATATAAAGAGTTGAGGTAACATGAGTACGCGCCCAATCAAAAATAGTAGTAATCTCATCCCAATAATTCACATCCTCATACGGCATCTGCTCTACCGGAGCTCCCGTAATAATCATCCCATCATATTTCTCGTCGCGCATCAAATCAAAGTCATGATAGAATGCTTTCATATGTTCTACCGGCGTATTTTTCGATGTATGGCTTTTCAACTTCATAAATGATATTTCCAACTGCAAGGGAGTGTTGGAAAGCAAACGTACCAAATCCGTTTCTGTCGTTATCTTCAACGGCATCAAATTCAATATCACGATTTTTAACGGACGAATATCCTGTGCACTGGCACGTGAATTGTCTATGACGAAGATATTTTCCTCCTTCAGCAATTCAATAGCAGGTAGTTTATCGGGTAAATTTAACGGCATTTTCTTATCTGTTAATTAGTTGTAAGTGCAAAATTAAAAAAATCCCGCCAATTCTCCTTATTAAACGATCTTTTGAACTAAATTATTTCCTTTCCCTGATCGTTTTCGATCAACAAACCTTGATTATTTTTAGATTTTCACTCATACCTTCACAACTTCTGTCTTGATTCCACTTTTCCCTTCTTTCATATTATTTATTAACTCACCTTTTTCTTAGAAAAAAGAGGACGAACTTATATCCATAATCAAAAAAGATTAATTATCTTTGAGCGCAAAAATAAAAAATATTCTTATTATTAACATGAAATATAATTAAGTTTCAAGTGGTTGACTCAAGAAACAACCTATATTTTTAAATTTTAATCTTTAAATTCAAAAAGTATGAGAACCTTTAAATCATTGATGATAAGCTTATGTATGGGTACAACCCTATGCATGTGCTTACCACAAACCACGACAGCACAAACCGTAAGTTCAGGAGATTCCTGGACATGGGACAAAGGAACCATTGTGATTGATACTCCTGAACGTCCGGCCGGCCAGAAAAGCGTATTAGGCTTAACCACCCCTAAAATGGAGGTAGTCCGCGTAGGATTTGTCGGATTGGGAATGCGAGGCCCCGGAGCCGTAGAGCGTTTCACTTATATTCCCGGTACACAAATTGTGGCCCTTTGTGATTATGAAGCATCCCGTGCAGAAAAATGTCAGGATATCCTAAAGAAAGCATCTATGCCGAAAGCTGCCATTTATTCCGGAGAAAAGGGATATGAAGAATTATGTAAACGTACAGACATAGATTTAGTTTATATCGCCGCAGACTGGTTGCATCATTTTCCGGTAGCAAAATGCGCATTGGAAAACGGTAAAAATGTAGCTATTGAAGTTCCCTCGGCCATGAACCTGCAAGAATGCTGGGACTTAATCAACCTGAGTGAAAAA
>ENA-OQIC01000395-OQIC01000395.1-human-gut-metagenome-genome-assembly--contig:-NODE-395-length-19675-cov-1.916769_pt1 | contig 19675 bp, 30 predicted proteins | sample MGYA00242572_ERZ504736 | MGnify/ENA primary metagenome ERZ504736 (study PRJEB26092, sample SAMD00036201) | human gut metagenome | host: Homo sapiens | study: EMG produced TPA metagenomics assembly of... | reverse complement strand
ATTCCACCTTGCTGCTGTTCTTTGGCGATCTTTCTTTTGATTTCTGTCGTAGATTAGATATAGGAAAATGCTAAAATGACTACAAATATCAGAACAATGATCATGATGATCTTTGTCCTCTGATCCAGCTTATTTTGTTTCTTTCGTATTGTCACTTTTACCACCTCTTTTTATTTGTTTCTTTAGTGCCATTGTAACTTGTTTTTTTCTTTTTCAATTGCCATTTCAGGTTTCTCTTGATATGAATTCCTGGTCTTAAACATACTTTTTCAAATTGCCTTATGATCTTCTTTAGCTTCTCTGTAATATGTATGACAGCCCTCAAAAGGAACTTGCTGCATAATTGATAATATAGAATCATTCCGATCACAATTCCGAGGAAAAGAATCCTCTTAACTCGCCATCGTTATATGTACAAAGAAATATAAATGCCATCACTGCTGTAAATATTCCAAATCCTATATCTTCTATAAACAAAAACACGCTTTTATGATAGAATACTCTTCGAATTCCACGAATAATATCATATATTGCCTGCAAACATACACCAAATAAAATTGACGCAAGAAAAAATAACAACGGATCGGTTACAGTCTCTTTCATTATTTCAGTAACCTTCCTAATAATCCTTCTTTCTTTCCTGGCTCTTCTATATTAGAGTATAAAAAACTGTCAATCTTTCCCGTAATCTCTACTTCACCCTTCTCAACCAGTAATTTCTTTACATGGAGATTCTTTCCCTTGATCATTAACAGTCCCTGATCTGTGTCAAGAATGATCTCATTAAGATCAAAAGAAACAACATCTTTTACCCCTGTGATCACGCCAAGAGATCGGTTTGATAAGCTGATCTTATGTGCTCTTAAAGGTTGTCTCTCTTCTATCATACTAAACTTCCTCCCAAAATGTTTTATACATCTTATGAACAAAGCTTATAAAACATACCTATAAAAACTTGTACAGATCTGCTGCCTCATCTTTCTTCACTGTCTCTGCTATAGAAACTACTTCTACTGCTGTCTCTCTATTTCCAAACTGGATATCTATTCTGTCTCCTGGTTTCACATTCGTTCCAGCTTTCGCTGCTTTGCCGTTCACTAGAACTCTTCCTGCACTACAGGCTTCATTCGCAACAGTTCTTCTCTTGATCAGTCTGGATACTTTTAAAAACTTGTCTAAACGCATGATTATGTCTCCTTCTTTCTTCTATGTTATATTGCTGAAATAGATATAGAAAAACTGCCGGATCCATAGAAACCGGCAGTTAATGTAATATCAAATGAACATTCTATTCGTTTACAATATCTTTTAAAGCTTTTCCTGCTTTGAATTTAGGTGCTTTAGAAGCTGCAATGTGCATAACTTCTCCGCTGCGAGGGTTTCTTCCTTCTCTTGCAGCTCTTTCAGATACTTCAAAAGTTCCGAATCCTACTAACTGGATCTTCTCACCTTTCTTTAATTCTTCTGCAACTACATCTGTAAAAGCTTTTAATGCCTTTTCTGCATCTTTTTTAGACAATTCTGTTTTCTTTGCAATTGCTGCAACTAATTCTGTCTTGTTCATTAAATTTTCCTCCTAATCTCAACTCAAACATAATTGTATATGTCTTTGAATTTGCATAAGATAATTCTATAGGCTTTCCTCATCTAAGTCAAGTAAAAACTTCAAATAAACCACGTTTTTATGCTGTTTTCAGGCTTTTTCTTTCGCTTTTTTATGGAACTGTGTTATAATGTGTGAAAACGACAAAAATCAACGATTAAGTGTCTGACAAATCTAAAAATTAAGAAAGAGGATAAATATGATTCAATTAGGAAAATTTCAAGATTTATATATTGTGAAGAAAAAGGAGTTTGGTGTTTATGTCAATGACCAAAAGGATGTAACAGATGGAAGTATCCTTCTTCCTGCCAAACAAGTTCCAGATGGTGCAAGGATCGGTGATCAGATTTCATGTTTTGTTTATAAGGACTCTGAGGATCGCCCAATTGCTACCGTTCATATTCCAAAGATCACATTAGGTGCGATCCGCCCTCTACGTGTCAAAGAAGTTAGCAAGATTGGTGCTTTCCTTGACTGGGGACTAGAAAAAGATCTGTTTCTTCCATTTAAAGAACAGTTAGGACATATCCGTCCAAATAAAGAATATCTGGTTTCTCTTTATATTGATAAGAGTGATCGTCTTTGTGCAACAATGAAGATTGGTAAATTATTATCGACAGATCATCATTTTAAAGTCAACGATTGGGTGCATGCCACTGTTTATAATATCAACCCTGATCATGGTGCTTTTGTTGCTGTAGAAGATCAGTTCCTTGGACGTATCCCAAAACGCGAGATTCACAATAAAATCGTAATTGGTGAACAGCTTAACCTTCGTGTTACAAAAGTGAATGAAGATGGTAAATTATCCCTAAGCCTCATGAGAAAGCTTACCTTCAGATTGATCGTGATGCGAAATTAATCATGGATACCATTGAAAGCTATGATGGCCGTCTTCCATTTAATGATAAGGCGAGACCTGCTACGATCGAACGTGAGCTTGGACTTAGCAAGGCTGCTTTTAAACGTGCAGTTGGACGCCTATTAAAGGACGGACTGATCACGATCACAGACAATGGAATCTTAAAAAAATAGCGAGGTAACTCCATGAAATATATCAAATCCGCTGGCTGCTTCAGCCTGTTTTATGTGATCTTGTATTTTATACTTTCCACTGGAATGGGGATTTTTATTACCAACACATATCTTTTTACTACTTTATTTTATGGTATTTTACTCATTGCCGCTTTTCTTTATCTTAAGATCTGTGGAGATGATACAAAGAAGACATTACGAATGCATAAGATCCATATTGGTTCATTTTTTCTCGTGATCCTTCTTGCCTTTACGATCCGTCCAGTTGCAGGGTTTATTACTATGATCGCCAATTTGTTTTTTCAAGATGTTACAACCAACACTATGACACAGAAAGTGATGCAGAGTCTTGGATTATCAGTTTTTACAACCGCTTTTCTTCCAGGTCTTGTGGAAGAGATACTGTTCCGTGGAGTACTTTATTCCAGACTGCGAAAAGCTAATCCCATCAAAGGAATCTTATTATCTGCTTTGCTTTTTGGTATAGCTCATATGAACTTTCAGCAGTTTTCCTATGCATTCTTTTTGGGTATCGTATTTGGATGCTTATTAGAGGCAACGGATTCCATTTTTGCAACCATAACTGCTCACATGATTTTTAATGGATCTTCCATCCTTTTAACTTATGCAATATCAAAAGTTTCACTTTTTGGTGTAAACAATCTTGATACTGCAAATACAGTAACGGTATCTTCGATCATTGCATCCATTCCTGTTGCATTGATCGGACTTATCCTTAGTATCTTTCTGCTCGTTGCGATTGCTTATCTGAATGGACGGCTCGGCTATATAAAAACATGGTTTCAGAAAGATATCCGACAGACCTGGCCAAAGAAACGTGTTACAAACATCTCTTTCTGGGCTGCATTTATTGTTTGTTTTCTCTTTTCGATCATGATGGAGATTACATCATCTTTTCTTTAAACCAAAAGAACTTCAGAATATGCTATTTCTTTCATATTCTGAAGTTCTTTTATTCTTTGTAATTCTTGTCTACCAGATAATAATTCAGATCACAATACCCCATTCCTGTATTAGCCCCATTTATAACAGCTCTGCTTGTATACTGCCACATATCATAAGAAAATGGGATTGCTGGTGCGGATGCTTTCGTATAATGTGCCACCCAGATCTTATATTCTCTGATCTTACTATATTCAAAATAATTTCGAAGTGCTGAAGCTCCTGAATAAACCATAGGCTCAAATCCTGCTTTCTTTATCTCATCACAAAAGGTTGTCGTGACTGCTGTCACATTACGTCTTCCTGTCTGAAATACCGCTTCTTCTTCGATATCAAATGCCACTGGGAGATCTAGATCTGTCGGATCGATTCCCTGCTCTTTGAGGAGTTTTAAGCAGTGTCTGGCTTCTTTTTTTGCATCACTGGTTGTCTTCGCATAAGAATAATAATAGACGCCTCTGTGAATCGATGCGTATCCTGCATTGCGGAAATTGACATCAAATTTACTGTCTTTCCTTCCTGATCTCTTCTCATTCATCCCTGAACCGATCTTGATCATCGCATGATTGACATTATGGTCTTTGACCTTCTTCCAATTGACTGTTCCGTTATAGGATGATATGTCGATCACCTTGATCCGGCCTTTTTCTACCTGTGTCTTGATCGGCAGACCGATATTCTGTACGATCCATATAAAGATCACTGCAAAAAAGATTAAAACTCCACAGATCCTCTTTAATTCTTTTTTATTCTTCTTTGTCAGTTTCATTTTTTCATCTTGATCTAACACTTTCTATCATCTTGTCATTCTTCCACTGCATGTACATATGTCCTATTATCATCTCTTTCATAACTGCATGTCACAAATGTATAAATACGATCGATCTTCTTATCATCCAGCTTGATCGATGGTCACTCATTCTTCGGATCTTTGTGATATATTCTTTCTTCTGCATTTCATTTGCAAATGTGATCGGCATCTGATCCTGTGCTTTCACTGCATAAGCACTGATCACTTTCAGATGCATTGTCTTCTTTGGAGTATATAAAATGATCACATGATGCTTCTTTAGAATGATTCTTCTCTGAATTTTAGCAGCTTGGCAAACATCGTTCCATTTTTCATATGATGTCCGTAAATGATATTATTATCTGAGATAAACGACTTATCACATCCATGATCTAAAAAGATCGTACCTGAACTGCTTTTTTTCTTATTGTAATCCATATAAAGATATTCTTCGTTATCTTTACCTTGAACGATCGGATAATCAATTCCTGTCCCCTTTGCGTAAACCCAGCCAACAATGTCTGAATTCTTTGCCCGAAGTTTATCAAAATCAATCGTTCTATCTCCATTTGTTTTCTTTACATTGTCATTTTTAATCTTTTCATAAGTATCTTTCGCTTCTTTATAAGATTTATAATATCCATATAGCTTATAGGTGCTAATGCAAAATACTGCAATACAGAGCAAGAGAAAGATATGATATAGTATCTTTTTCATAACCATGATTCTCCCTTTTCTTTTACTCTAACTATAACAGAAAAAGTATCTGATTTCATTGATTGAAACCAAAATACTTTTCTTAATTTTTATGATTGATTTAATTTTTAAAGCTCTACTTCATCTCTTACACGAAATACACATCTTCTCTCGATGACTCCGATCTCTTCGAGTGTTGTCATCATGCGGTATACTGTTGCCATTCCAATGGAAGAATCTCGTTTGACTGCTTCGTAATAAATCTCTTTGCAGCATTCCCAGTCTCCATTCAGAATAACATCTAGTAGAATCTTTCTCTGTTGTGTGATCCTCTTACCACTTCGTTGTAAAGCCTTCTCTACTTGTTCTTGGCACATGCTGTTCTCCACCTTGCCTTACTGTTGTATGCATGACTGCGGGATAAAGTCTATGGCATGACACTTTATCTCGCATTCATACTACATAAATGATTATACTATATAAAGGTCGTCTTGATGAGTTAGTCTCATCTAATTACATATATAAGGTTAGCATTACCTAACCATTTTGTCAATAGTTTTCCTAAATTTTTTATTTTTCACGGTATTTTTTCTCATGTGCTTCCATTGAAAATACACACTGTTATGATACAATGATAACCAAAATAAACATATCTTTTTGATAGATATTATTAGTAAGGAGGAGTCTTTTTGAGAATACAAGAATCCGCTGAAAATTATTTGGAAGCTATTCTGATTTTAAAACAAAACAAAGGGTCTGTAAGATCCATTGATATTGCTCATTATTTGAATTTTTCTAAACCAAGTGTCAGTATTGCTATGAAGAATCTTCGTAATTCTGATATGATCACCGTTGATTCTGATGGTTTCATCTCTTTAACTGAAGCTGGTCATAAGATTGCTGATACGATTTTTGAGCGCCATACTGTTTTATCTAACATGCTGATCAAACTGGGAGTTCCTGCAGAGATCGCAGCTGAAGATGCCTGCCGTATGGAACATGTGATCAGCCCTGAAAGCTTTCATGCGATCAAAGAACATCTAAATTCTGAAGAACATATTAAAGCTCTCAGCAGTCAAGACAAATAATTTAAAACAAAAGCACTTTTTTCTGTATATTACAGATCTTAAAAGTGCTTTTTTATTTTCTGATGGTTTCGATAAATTCTTCTAAAACACCGTTCTTTATGAAAGTGATATGACTTCATATCCTGCATCTTCTACTGCTTTCCTAAGCTCAATATTACTTAATTCACGATCATATGAAATAATTGCTTCTTTATCTTTTAAAGATACTTTTGCCGAAGCTCCTGCAACTTTATTGATCGCATTTGTCACATTATTGACACAGTGTTCACAAGTCATACCTTTGATCTTCATTGTTTTCGTTCCCATCACGGGACCATCTAAATGTTTTTCTTTTACTTTCTTTACAGTACCCGATCCGCCGCCACAGCAAGGACTTTCCCCATGCATATGTTTCTTTGTCTGTTTGATCGCAAAAACTGCGATGACAATAAGGATAAGTACAATAATAATATCTGCCATTTTATGATACCTCTTTTTACTTTACATTATTTATTTAGTAATTTACGGATCAGTTTATAAAGCTGGTATCCGATCACTCCGATTAGATATAATCCAATAAAGATCGCAAATGCATAAAACATAGAACCTGTTGAATTCCCCATTGCTGATTACCTTCCTTTTTTCTTGACTGATGAATCCTTCACCTGAAAACTGCTGCATCCTGAGCAGCCTGCACAGTTGCCTCCACATCCGCCTTGTTTCTTCTTCTGCACCTGTTTATAAATAACAAATGCACAATATGCAATGATCAATAACAATATGATAATACTTACTGGATTCATAATTGTCCCTCCTTTATATCATATTTTTTATATGAAATTCTATAAGCAAGAAGCCGGATGTTTACACATCCAGCCCCTCTATTATATACCATTTTGACTACGCCTGAACAGATCTCTTTGAATATACCTTCTGATCTTTATATGGATCTGGTCTGAATAGCAGGAATAACATTACAAGCAATAATACGATACCTACTGCTGTTCCTACTGTAAATGCTCCACCTGTTGCAAATGTACCGATCTGATATACGATCAGTGTTACAACATAAGCAAAAATATTCTGGAAAAGAATCGCAAACCAGAACCATTTTCTAGACTGCATTTCTTTTGCCATTGTAGAGATTGCTGCTAAACATGGAGAGTCTAACAGGTTAAACAGTAAGAATGAAAATGCTGCTACAGCACTTGGGAACCAAGTTCTTACTGCTTCTGCTACTGTGACAGCATCTTCTGATGCATCTCCAGTTACGTTTGCAAGTACACCCATTGTTGATACGATAGACTCTTTTGCTGAGAATCCTGATAAAGAAGCTGCAACAGCTTTCCAGTTGTCAAATCCAAGTGGTGCAAAGATTGGTGCGATTGCTCCACCGATAACTGCTAATAAACTGTTTCCTGGATCTTCAACAGCTCCGAATGAACCATTGACGAATCCATATCCACTTAAGAACCACATAACAACACAAGCTAAGAACAGGATTGTTCCGGCTTTGATGATGAATCCTTTTAATCTTTCCCATACATGAAGTAATACTGTCTTAGCAGATGGGATATGATACTGTGGAAGTTCCATTACGAATGGAGCTGGCTTTCCAGAGAATGGTTTTGTCTTCTTTAAGATGATTGCTGCAACTAATACGGCTACGATACCAATGAAGTACATACATGGTGCCATTAATCCACCTGCTTCATAACTTCCTGTTGCATAACTTGTCATAACACCACCCATCATAGCGATAACTGGAAGTTTCGCTCCACATGGAATGAATGTTGCTGTCATAATTGTCAGTCGTCTGTCGTTGTCTTGTTCGATCGTCTTAGATGCCATGATACCAGGAATTCCACATCCTGAAGAAATCAGTAATGGAATGAATGATTTACCTGATAATCCGAAGTGGCGGAATACACGGTCCATTACGAACGCAATACGTACCATATATCCACAGTCTTCTAAGATAGACAGGAATAAGAATAAGATTGCCATCTGAGGAACGAATCCAAGGACAGCTCCTAAACCACCAATGATACCATTAACGATCAGATCCTGGATTGCTGCGCTTGCACCGATTCCTTTTAAGAAGCTTTGAGCGGCTGGCTGGATCATCTCAGCTACAAATGTATCATTTGTCCAGTCTGTTACTAATGTACCGATCGTTGTTACAGAAATATAATATACAACAAACATGATCGCGATAAAGATTGGGATACCTAAGATACGGTTTGTCACGATACGGTCAATCTTATCAGAGATCGTTAACTTTCCTCCGCTCTTCTTCACTGTAGTGGAAACGATCTTCTGAATGAACTGATAACGTCCATCTGTTACGATACTTTCCATATCATCGTCTTCGGCTTTTTCAATCTTTGTTCTGTTATCTTCTATAACTTTTGCACCATTTCCTGAAAGTGCTACGCTTTCTGCTACTTTGCTGTCATTTTCCAGGAATTTTACTGCATACCATCTTCTCTTATCTTCAGAAATAGATGATGGAAGTACATTTTTAACTTCAGCGATCGCTGCTTCTACATCTTTAGAGAAAATCTCTTTTGGCAGATCTACGGTATTCTTCTTCGCAACTTTGATTGCTTCTTCCACTACTTCGTCAAGACCTTTTCCTTTTAATGCAGATGTCTCAACAATTGGACAGTTTAATAACATAGAAAGACGTTCCACATCAATTTTGATCCCACGTTTTTCTAATAAATCTGCCATATTCAACGCGATGACAACTGGTACACCAGTTTCGATCAGCTGTGTTGTCAGATATAAGTTTCTCTCGATGTTAGTTGCATCAACTAAGTCGATGATAACATCTGGATTTTCATTTAGTAAGAAGTCTCGGCTGACTACTTCTTCTAATGTATATGGTGAAAGAGAATAGATACCTGGAAGGTCAGTGATCGTGATGTCTTCCCTTTCTCTTTCCTTTAATTTACCTTCTTTTTTTCTACGGTAACACCTGGCCAGTTACCAACATACTGGTTAGCTCCTGTCAGGGCATTGAACATGGTAGTTTTACCACAGTTCGGGTTACCCGCAAGTGCGATATTAATAGCCATTTCTTTTTTACCTCCCTGGGGAATTGCTTCCCTATTAAATAATAGCTTTTCTTGATATTAGATATTACTAACTTTTATTAGATACTACTAACTCTTATGTATTAAGCTTCTTTAACTAATACACACTGAGCATCATTCTTTCTTACAGAAAGTTCGTATCCTCTGACTGTAATTTCAACAGGATCTCCAAGAGGAGCTACTTTGCGGATAAAAATTTCGCTTCCTTTTGTGATTCCCATATCCATAATACGACGTTGTAAGCACCGTCTCCATCGATCTTTGCAACTATAACTGTGCTTCCAACTGCTGCGTCTCCTAAAGTCATGGTCATATCTCCTTTCTTCTCAATATTTCATTGTCTTCAAATCTATCAAGCATCTATCAAATAAACCGCTACATGGCAATTTATTCCCATAAACGCAATATAACAAACATATTAAACCATAATATGTCTAGCCATATCCTTATTAATTGCAACTCTGGAGTCTTTAATGTTCACAATGACATTTCCTCCAATTGCTGATAATACAGTTACTTCTGCTCCTTGTACAAAACCAAGATTTGCTAAGAATCTTCTTGTTTCTTCACTTCCACCGATTCTCTGAATTGTACATGTTTCTCCAATTCCAACCATAATCAAAGGCATGATATCTTCCCCTTTTTCTCTATTATTGTTTGTTGTAACTATCTTTTGTTAGTGTAAACTAATTTCCTTTTACAATTTGTTAGTATATTCTAACTTCAAAATACTGTCAAGGGGTTTTTTATATTTTTTCGTTATGCAATTTCACAACGTTGCTCTAAAATTTCTGTTAATGCAGCCTGACTGCTTGAGTGACTTCTTACTACTTCAATATTTTTATTCTTTGCTTCACTGACAGCACAACGTACCATTTTGTGTGAAACTGTGTTCGTAAATAATACGACTAAATCCGGGTTACCAATTTTCTTATTCAGACATGATGGCATCTGTGTAAATATCTTTGCCTTGCAGTTATGCTTCTTACAGATTGTTTCATACTGACGTACCATGCGGTCATGTCCTCCAATAATTACAATACTCATTTTGTGTTCCCTCCTTCTAGATATTGCCTTGCTGTTTTTAATACAGCCGGACATATGATCCATACGCCCGGCTGTTTATTTTCTTATTCTTTATTTATAAATTAGATTGCTGCCAGCTGTTTACCCATGGCTTTTAATTCATCCTGAGCATCTTCATCTGGAGCTTCCTGACAGATTGCGTCTTCTCCGCCAACAACAGTTGCTCCTGCTCCTTCCATCTGCTCTACCAGTTTCTCATCCATTCTCCGTCTCCCCATCCGTAAGATCCGAATAATCCGATTGTTTTTCCTGAAGCGAATCCGCAGACTTCTTCAACAAATGGTTCCATTGTTGATTCTTCTAACTGTTCAACTCCCATAGATGGGCATCCAAGTGCAAATGCTTTTGCATCTTTTAAATCTGCTGCGCTGATATCATCTACAGAAACAACTTTTGCCTCAGCTCCGCCTTCTTTGATTCCCTCTGCAACATATTCTGCCATTTCTGCTGTATTTCCTGTTCCTGTCCAAAATGCAACGATTACTTCGCTCATGACTTATCCTCCTAATGATTGTCTTTCTTTTTTGTTTGAATGTTTTATTTTTAGTTAAGCATACCTAGGTACCTGATAATTTGTGTACATGTCGACGAGTTCTTTAAAACTCTTTCCGTATTCCACAAGTTTGACCATCTGGAAACGAACTTATCATAAACTTCAAAGATCTTTTTCGTCTGAGAAAGGTTGTCGTAAACCTTCCAGTAGCTGCAATATAAACAATTTTGTCCATTGTTTTTGATAAATCCGATCACATCACATAATGGATATCCGAGAATTAAGCCAAGTTCATGTGGAAAATCTGCCTGCCCTGCTTTGTAAAGCCTGTAACGATTCTTAAGTGTATAAAGGATATTTTGAATCTGAAAGGATGAATAGCCGCAGTGTTTTAAAAATCTTTGGTTTTCTGGATCCATCAGATACTGGTTAACTTGCTGTTCACGATACAGCAGCCAGAGACATTTACCATTTCCTGAATAGATCAGTCCACACTTGATATCACTTCCCGCAAGTGACTGAATTAATTCTTTTGAGTCAATATAGTCGAGAGTTACTGCATTGGATGGCTTTAGCCCTGCAAGCACAGGTGCACAATGCATCGCCATCTGCATCTGCATACATTTTTTCCATTTTACATGACTTAATTCTACTTGATATCTCATCGATTCCTCCTTGGGTTAGTCTTAACTAACTATTTGCATCATACACCTATACGATGGATTTGTCTATAGTAAAATGAGAAGATTTATCACTATATTTTCTGCTTTTATAGTCATTAATCTTCCCATTTTTATATCTTTTATTCTATTTTCATATCCATTAATACAATCGGTCCAAACACTTTCCTATCGTATCAACTGATTTACACGTTCCGATGCTTCTTTGATCGCTCTGCCTTGTTCTTCTGTAATATTTTGTGGTTTGATCCGTTTCATCGAATGTTTCAGATCACTAATTGCTGATTTCAACTCTGATCTTTGTTCTCTGGATAATTCTTTTTTATGCTGGGCTAAATATGCCTCACCCTTATAAAGCATATTTTCTCCCTCATTATAACTTCCGATCGCATCACGTTTTTCCTGATCTTCGGATTCATATGCCTTAGCATCTTCCATTGCTCGTTCTATGTCTTTATCTGACATGTTAGAACTTGCTGTGATCGTAATGGACTGTTCTTTTCCTGTCGCAAGATCTTTGGCAGACACATTCAGAATTCCATTGACATCGATATCAAATGTTACTTCGATCTGTGGAACCCCACGCATGGCTCTCTTGATCCCTTTTAATTTAAAAGTTCCAAGGACCTGATTGTCCCTTGCCATGGCACGTTCCCCTTGCAGAACCTTGATCTCTACGGTTGTCTGGAAATTTGCTGCTGTCGTAAAAATCTGACTGTATCTTGTTGGGATTGTAGAATTTCGGTCGATCAATCTAGTTGCAACGCCTCCAGCTGTCTCAATGGATAAGGACAACGGTGTAACATCCATTAATAAAATCTCATTTAACCCTGCTTCTCCTGCGATCTTTCCACCCTGAATTGCTGCACCCAGAGCTACACATTCATCTGGATTCATATTCTTGCTTGGTTCTTTACCTGTTAACTGTCTTACTTTCTCTGAAACTGCTGGCATTCTGGTAGAACCGCCGACTAACAGTACCATATGAAGTTCACTGGTACTGATTCCTGCATCAGATAACGCCTGATGAACTGGTCCTGCTGTCTGATCGATCAAATCTGAAGTCAGTTCTTCAAATTTGGATCTGGTTAACGTGATATCCATATGTTTAGGGCCATCTTTCCCTACTGCGATAAATGGCAGATTAATCTGTACAGTCATAGAAGAAGATAATTCTTTCTTTGCTTTTTCTGCCTCTTCTTTGATTCTCTGAACAGCTGTCTGATCCTTGGACAGATCGATCCCTTCTGCTTTTTTAAATTCCCCGATCAGATAATTCATGATCCTTTGATCAAAATCATCTCCTCCAAGATGATTATTTCCAGCCGTTGCCAGTACTTCGACAACTCCATCACCAATCTCGATCACCGAAACGTCAAAAGTTCCTCCACCAAGATCATATACCATGATCTTCTGGGATACGGATTTGTCTAGTCCATACGCCAATGCAGCAGATGTCGGTTCGTTAATGATACGTTCCACACTTAATCCCGCAATCTTTCCAGCATTCTTTGTAGCCTGTCTCTGAGCATCGCTAAAATAAGCTGGTACTGTGATCACAGCTCTCGTTACTTCTTCCCCGAGATAGCTTTCTGCATCCTTTTTTAATTTGGCCAGGATCATCGCTGAAATTTCTTCTGGTGTATATTTCTTCCCATCAATTTTTACTTTACGATCTGTTCCCATCTGACGTTTTACGGATGCAACTGTACGACTCACATTCGTTACCGCCTGTCGTTTTGCTGGATCTCCAACCAGTCGTTCTCCATTTTTCGCAAATGCCACTATTGATGGCGTGGTTCTTCCACCTTCTGCATTTGAAATCACAACTGGTACTCCACCTTCCATCACTGCTACACAAGAATTTGTTGTTCCCAAATCTATTCCTATTACTTTGCTCATAGTCTTCCCTCCTAAATCAGTGTTGTTTTACAGATCAACACCAGTATCTGCCACCGAGACAACAGTTGCACATCAAATTTAACATGCACATCTTCATACACCAGTCTCCACCTGTGGAATATGGATTCTGATAAGTACTTTGTCTTTGCTGATACCAAGAACCATTTCCTTGCAGCTGTTGTAATAACATCTGATATTCATAATTATCAGGTTCCATGGAACTGCCTGTTTTGCATGTTCCATAGCAGTTACATTATTTCCAAGGCCTTGATTGGCAGCTGCACTGTAATAGTACCATCTCGCATTTCTTCTGGCTGGTTCCATGCCATCTAAAACATTCCTTGCTTCCTGATAATAACCATTCCTTACATAATTACCTGCTGCTCTTAAATGCGTGTCCTTCTCATATCCTGTCGTTGTCTTCTGTCTTTGCTGAGCTCCACCATTTGTGTAATAGCCACTAAATTGTCCAAAAATATCCTCAAATGGATTCCATTCTCCATACGGATTTCCTTGTTGATTTCCATATGGATTCCCTTGTCCACCATAAGGATTCCCCTGACTCTGGTACCCACCATAAGAACTTTGGCTGTATCCGGTTGTTTTCTCCTTCATAACCTGTTGATAAGCTTGCTGGAGCTCTTTAAATTTCTCCTCAGCTGCCTTTGGATTATCAAGATTGGCATCTGGATGGTATTTTCTGCTTAATCTTTTATATGTTTTTTTATTTCTTCTTCTGAAGCACCTCTTTGCACTCCTAGAATTTCATATGGATCAGACATTCTTTTCTTCCTTTTCTTTTTCTCGTTTCTCTCGTACCTGTTCGTATCGATACCATACTCCGGAATATAAGACATTTCTCAATATATCTATATCATCGATCAGTGGAAGCTGTTCAAAAGCTTTCGAACACTCTGCCATCATCATCGTTAGAATCTGATGAATCATATCTTCAAATTCCGGTTTTGTATATATATTTTTCAGTGGATTATAGTTGTGATTCTTCAGATCATCTTCAATATCTTCATATGCATCCATCAAATAAATGAATTTACCAAGGAAAAATCCAAATTGATTCAGAAGTTCTTTCCACTCATCATCCTGATACAACATGATCTCTGCCATGACCTTTCCAAACATCCCTGACATCTGGTCGATATCCTGATTGTCTTTTTTCTCTTCTTCTGACAGCTTTTCTAATATATCATTGATCTTATTCCATTTTTCCCTATAAAAATTTCTGGAAAACCCACTTTTATGGTATAAAATTTTTTCTAATACCAACTTCTCTAATTTGCGGTCATCATTCCAATCATCTTTACATTTGTAATAAGTTAACAAAATATTCATGTGCGCGACATAATCCGTGATATTGTTTACTCTTTCCTCATGTTTTTGCAATGGATGTGTGACACATCGCTTCATACTCTTTGTTGTTTCTAATTCATAAAGACTAGTTAAGGTCATCAATACAAAGACCATATCATAGGAAAGTGTAATCTGACCAAACTTTCCATAATGTTCTTTTAATTTTCTGCACAAACCACAATAGTATCCGTGATAGACATCGAATTCACGAAATTTCATCTCTGGTTTGTTGACAATGATATACCCAAACATTTTAGCTCCTCTTTACGAATGTGGTACGACACTTTGGACAACGAACTTCTATCTTTCCTTTTCCTCTTGGAATTCTGATCTTCTGTCCACATCCTGGACATTTGTAAATATGGTAGTTCTTCATCTGCTGTGCTTTGTATTTTCTATTGCTCCAGAGTCCCCGCATATTGGATGTTTTATTCAGGAACCATCTGTTTTCTTCGGCTCGTTTATAGATGTTTCTTGAAAACATACGGATATAGCAATAAATCAAAAGTGCTAATGCAATCCAATAAAAAATACGGCTAAGTGATACTACGCCGCCAAATACGATTCTTCCTGTAAATAGTGATAGTACAAATGCTGCTAAAATAATCTTCATTAAAAAGCGGTTCAGATCGTCATTTCCGTATCTGCCCTGCATGAATTGGTTGAATTTATCTCTCATAGACTTCTCCTTCTTTGATATCTGTTCTATTATGGATATCACATTTAAGTATAATGGTAATTATACGCAAACCTATGCAGAATAGCAATGAATTGGTTGTAAAGAAATTATAAATTTTATTTTATAATTCTAAGATATCAAAAATCATTCTCATCATGCTCGTGAATCTAATTGACATTTATAATTATTTTTGTTAATATATTCCATGTAAATATTTTACATTTTATTTTAAAATCTTCTTTCTCTTATTCTTATTAAAATACTTTTGATACTCTCATTATACTTTTCTTAACTGTTAATTATTGCTATAAACTACATTTCAATATAAAATGAAAGGAGAAACTTATGAGTCAAACTAAAAATCGCTACAGGATTTAACTTTACTTGATCGTTTTTTATTTGCTGAAGTTATGGAAGATGCAGAAACTTTTGAAAACGTATTATCTATTATTCTTGGCCAAGACATATCCATTAAAGGACATCCGCAATCCGAACATGAAAAGCGTACATCGCCTTTAAAACGTCAGGTGCGTCTTGATGTATGGGCTGAGGACGATACAGATGCTGTATACAATATAGAAGCACAAAAGGAAAATACCAAAAATCTTCCTCACAGAAGTCGTTTTTATCAGGCATTAATTGATTCGAAACTTCTGGACCCGGGAGAGATAGATTTTTCAAAGATGAAAGATTGTTATTCTATTATTATTGCACCTTTTGATCTTTTTGGGGAAGGATTATATCAATATACTTTTCAAATGAACTGCAATGAAACTGGTCAACCTTTAAACGATGGTGCTATACGTATTTTTCTAAATACTCATGGTCAAAATCCCGAAGATATCAGTTCCGAATTAAAAGAACTTTTATACTATATGGAACATACTACCGAAGATATCTTTTGCTCTACACCACGCCTTCAGGAAATAAAAAAACATGTCAATATCGTAAAATCCAGCGAAGAGATTGGAGTGAAATATATGCAGGAATGGGAAGAAAAAATTCTTGAGAAACGAAAAGCACGTGCTGAGGGACTTGCTGAAGGACTTGCTGAAGGACGCGCTGAGGGACTTGCTGAAGGACTTGCTGAGGGAGATTACTTTCGATTAATACAACAAATCAAGAAAAAAATTGAAAAATCCAAGAATTTAATTCAAATTGCTGATGAATTAGAAGAAACACCTGAAAATATTGAGTCTTTATATCATTGCATCAAAGATCATTTTACTTTGGAAAATAAAGATATCTATAAACTTTATAAAGATTGTAATTAGAATAGGATTTCGATGCCTGAAATCATCAATCATGAAGATACCTGCAGCTGATCTACTGCAGGTATTCTTCCATGATCTTCTTTGTTTTATTGACCACGTATCCACTTCCGCCTCGTTTCTTCACGTTTTCTGTCATGGATACCAGTTCCAATGCTTCCCTATTGTTTGTTGCTGGCATTATGGTCACAAACCAGCCGATTTCTGTTCCTTTTGTGTCTGTCTGTGATTGTTTGATCTCTGCAGTTCCTGTCTTTCCTCGAAGATCTACCCCTTCTATGTTCGCTGCGTGTCCCGTACCAGAGGGATCTCTGATTACTTGTCGCATAGCTTCATTTACGGTATTCACAGCTTGTTTGGTAAATATAGTTTCCTTTAATACTTGTTTTTTTGATCCGTTTTCTTTGACCAGATACGGTTTCAGCATATTACCATTATTAGAAAATGCTGTGTAGATTGCTGCCATATGTACCGGGTTTACCATCATTTTCCCCTGTCCATATCCACTGTCAGCTAACTGAATATCGGAAGTAAATCCTTCACTTCCATAGGATGAAGCGTTTAGTCCAAATGTAAATTTCAGACTTTCTCCAAAACCTAAGTTGTCAAGCTGATCCTTCAAGGTATCTTTTCCTATCTTCAGGGCTGCTTTTGCAAAATAGATATTGTCAGATAGATCATTGCATTTTGCAGATTATGCCCATTATAATCGTGCAATGTTGTTACGTAATAACCACCCCAGCTTTTATCCTTCTGCCAGCGTTTTCCACTGTTTCCAAAGTCATCATTTGCACGAAATTTATTCTGGCTTAGTCCTATCGCTGCTATGATCGGTTTGATGGATGATCCTGGTGCAAATGTTGCTTTAAAACGGTTTTGCATTGGCAGTCTTTGATCGCTATTGATCACATTCCATTTCTTCTGGCTCATTCCTAAGATAAATGCCTGTGCATCATAAGACGGAGTACTTACAAGTGCCTTGACCTCTCCTGTTGAAGGATTCAATGCAACATGAGCACTTTTATCATTTTTATACTGTTTCGTAAATAGCCTTTTGCAAACTACTGTTGATCGTTGTTGTTAAATCCTTTCCATCTGTCTGAGATCTGACCGCCAGTGACTGTTTTTTCTGTCCATTAGAATCTTCTATGTATATCTCTAAGCCATTCGTGCCAGAAAGCTGCTCATCATATAATTTCTCAAGTCCTGCTTTTCCTTCGCCATTTTGTATATAACCGATAAGATGTGCTGCTGCCTCTCCAAGTGGATAGATTCTCCCAGTTTCTGTGGAAACAATGATCCCTTTCACATCGAGAAGATCTTCTGAATATTCTTTTAATTTGATCAATGGTACAAAAGAATCATCCGTCACCCATTTTTGATCAAGTTTCTTCTGAATCTCTTCTTTGGATAATCCTAATTTCTTTGCCGCAAGTTTTACGGAATTACCGTCCATCTTCCCAGGAACAAATCCTACAGAATAGATCTTACCCTGTACAGCAAGTGCATTTCCCTGTGCATCTTTGATCCTTCCTCTTTTGGCATATAAAGTTTTTACCCTAACTTTGTCTTCTGCTCCTAATTGCGGAAAAATAACGGAGTCATCCCAATCTATGCGATATCTATGATTTTCTTTGACAAAATCTGTACGGTTATTATAGGCAATAATTCCAGCATTTGTCTGCATTTTTACGTGATATGTCACGGTTGTTGATCTCTTCTTTGAAGTTACATCAGCATCGATCGTTTGGACCCCGATTCCCTTATAAATATTTTTATTTCTCTTGATAAATTCTTCTTTTGAAATACTTTTTTGGCTTTCTTCATTCAAAAGATCGTACATCTTTTCATACTTTCCATCTTCTGCATATGACATATATTTTAATAATGTGTCACCTGGATTCATCGCAATATTATTCTTATAGAATAATACAGCTCCCGCAGCTGCGATCACCAGTGCGACTCCTATTGCTGCCTTCTTTGCTATACTTCTTCTATCTTCCATATGATACTACCTCTTCTGATTCCTACCTTGATCTGTATTATTTTATTTAATCGTAGAGATCTTTTCTCCTGTTTTCAAAGACAGGATTGGCTGTTCTTATATTTTGAATCTGTTCTTTATCTATCTGTGCATAGAGCAGCTCTTCCTTTTCTTCTCCTAAATACAATCTGGTTCCATCTGGTGCAAATCCAGTACTTCTTCCCATGTAATGTTCCTTACTGTAATGACAACATCCTAAAACATACATCTCATTTTCAATAGCTCTTGCCCGAAGAAGTGTCTCCCACTGCATAAATTTTCCTTTACCCTTAACCCATGCCGCTGGATACAACATGACCTGAGTTCCAGATAATGCTTCATATCTTGCAAGTTCCGGAAATCTGAGATCATAACAGATTCCAAGTCCGATCACACCTGCAGGTGTCTTAATCGGTGTAAACAAACAATCCCCCTTAAGCGTATTCATTGATTCATTCCATTTATATGCATTAAACAAATGTGTCTTTTTATAATCAGACACAAGTTCTCCCAGGTCATTCAGGATTACCATTGTATTGTAGTTCTTTGTTTCATCCACAGTCTGTTCATTCATCCCAAAAATGATCCACATCTTAAACTCTTTTGCAAGCATCTTCATTGCCTGTACAAATTCGCCATGCAAGCTTTGTGCCTTTTTTGTATAGTTGTGTTCAGCATCCGGATAATAATTCATGAAATATTCTGGAAAATGATCATAACTGCCTCTTCTTCTGTTGCTTTCTTTATATATTGTTTGTCTTTTCTATATTTTCTCTCCAGTTTCCGGAAGATGTTGTCTGTGCGACCGCTATTTTATCCATGAAATTTTATCCCCTTTCCAGTCTCTAGAATACCATTATTTCGGGCTTTTTTTGTACCGTTATTAACTTTCTTTAAATTTTTTGTAAAAAAATAAAA
>ENA-OQIC01000394-OQIC01000394.1-human-gut-metagenome-genome-assembly--contig:-NODE-394-length-19739-cov-4.382521_pt1 | contig 19739 bp, 22 predicted proteins | sample MGYA00242572_ERZ504736 | MGnify/ENA primary metagenome ERZ504736 (study PRJEB26092, sample SAMD00036201) | human gut metagenome | host: Homo sapiens | study: EMG produced TPA metagenomics assembly of... | reverse complement strand
AAATTAGCACCATGCCAACTAACAAGACATTTTGATAAGGTTGATTTTTCATTGATTTAATGAATGACCCAACGCGTTTAGTGGTTTGATAAACAGATTCAGCGTCAAATACATCATTATCGAATTTAGCTAAATTATGTCGAAAAGCTTGCATTTGTTGAGGATAAATAGATGTTATCGTTGCAATTTTGCTGCCTTCCAATCTTCCAAGATGCCATTCACGCAGTGAGGGTTGAAAGCTGATTGGCTTTGGATAGTGGCTGCGTGACATGATAATCTTGCAAGTATCGCTGGCACGTTTTAAATCGCTTGAAAAAACGGCATCAAATTTAACATCTTGGAGATAATCACCTAATTTTTCCAAATCATGAACGGATTCCTCCAAGAGAGGTGAGTCACCATTTGCTCCTTGGAAACGTCCTTCTAAGTTCCATTGTGTTTTACCATGACGTACAAAATAAAATTTCATCAGTTACTTTCCAATCTAAAAATTAATGTGAATCGTCAATCAAGTCAGCAAAGCTGGCACCAACAAAATCTGCCAAGGTTTGACTGTCAATGCGGATAGAACGTCCGATTTCACCGGCAGAAACAATCATCGTTCCCATTTCTAAAGCACGGTTATCAATGAAAATCGGAAAATTGTGTTTCTGATGAATACCGACAGGATTATTTGCTCCGTGAATGTAGCCAGTTGTTTTTTGAAGATTTTTTTGTGGAATCATGCTGACTTTTTTGTTGCCAGAAACTTTGGCTAATTTTTTCTCAGAAAGATGTTCGGTGATTTGAACAATTCCGATTAGAGGACCTGTTTTGTCACCTGTTAAAGCAAGGGTTTTGAAAATATCAGATTTTTCAATGTCATCTGGTAAGTCTCCCTCAAGTGCATTGATTGCTAAACTGTCGTGTTCGATTTTTGCTTTGTCCAGAATTTGATCAACAAGTGTCTTTTTTAATTTTGCTTTTTTTGCCATTTTCTTTCTCAATCTTTCTATTCATTAGTCAATTACTATTTTACTAAAAAATAAAAAGGTACAAGTTTGCACCTTTTAGAGAGCATTATAATAAGCTTGGACAAGTTCGACAAAATCTTCGATATCATAGTCCGTACCGAAATAATCATTAGCGGTTTCTGTCCAGTAATCAGTTGGATCAACGTGGTCAGTACCACCAAGGTAAAGGCTGACCATTTCATGTGTCCAAATGGTTCCTTCGCCATCTTCTTGACCAAGTGTTACAGGAAGGTCATATTTTTTGAGCATGTAGCAGTATAATAAGCTGCATTTGCTAGTTGCTCGGCGAAGCCTTTTTGCGAATCCTCATGTGTTAATTCAAATTGAATGTAATAAGGATTGGCATTGGCACCTGCGCCTTGAGCTTTGTAACCTTCATCAGCAATACGAAGAATGGTATCACTATCAATGAAAGAATGGACAAAGACACCTTCTTTATCATAATTTTGCACCATATAATTCACTTCGCTTTCAATCGTTGAATTGTCAACGCCAGTATCATGAATAATTACTCCAAGAGGCTTGCCATCATCTGTCTTATAAGCGGCTTGTTCAAAACTACTTTTAATGTCATCAGTAATATCAGCATGCGAATAACCGAGTGTTTCAGCGATATAAGCATTAATAGTATTATCCTGCTCAAGCGAAATATCATTCGTGTCGATATAGTAAGTATCGCCGTTCATGCTAAATTGGGCTAATGTGGTATCTTCGTCATTGAGCATAGCATCATAGTAATAGGCACTAATTGTGATTGCAGTATTTTCACTAATTTTGCTGCTAGAACCATCGTCGGTGTATATAATAGCGTCAGAAGTAGATACCGTAGCTGTTTCAGAAACGTCATAAGAATTGGCATCTGATAAATCCAAACTTCCGTCTGAAGCTAAAGTTGTGACTCCTGAAAAAATCAGTTTAGCGAGAATTAGGACAAGTGCGACTGCTGCCGTGACAAGCCCAGTTATTGCTATTATTTGAGATTTTTGTTGTCGTTTTCTACGTGAATAATTTCTTGTTGGCATAGTTTTACTATAAGTTTTAACCCTTAAATTAATATTAATTTGAGGTTAAAATTGTTGATTTTGACATTAAAAATCACAGGATTTTTCAGAACTTTTTTATAAAAATTGAGTTAGCAAAAAAGGGAGTGGGACAAATAAAATTTCCAGTGGAGATTTTATTCATGAGCCTAGAAATTAAAAAGCGAATCAGTAATTTCGGAGAAATTCGATTTCTCAGCAAGTCTTAATTTCTTATTGCTGACCTAAAACAGTTCACTGAACTGTTTTACTCCCACCCCCGCATGGCTCGAAAGGTTTGGGGAATCTTTCGAGGTGGGAAATAGAGTCAAGTGAAGCTTGATGTCAAAAAGAGTTGTAAAAGCTGATTTATCAGCGTATTAGAACCCACTCAACTACTGCGTCTTGCAAATAATAACTATAGAAACAAAGAAGCTGGGTACTTTTGTCCCAGCCTCTTTTATTTGCTACTACTTGATGTACTGCTTGAGGTACTTGTTGTACCGAAAAGTTTTTCGTACGTTGTTTTCGTATCTTTCGTGACGGCGATTTGGTTTAAGTCGAGCGGTGAACTAAAACCATTGATGTAACCTTGTGAGGTGTATTGATGAAGGTCATAGTCCAAATCAGTTTGTGGCGCAGCATCGTAATAACCAGTGTCAGAACCATAAGCAGGAATCCACACTGCATCGAAACCATCCACGGAAATTTCTTGTTCATCCATGAAATAAGTTCCAATGTAGATACCGACATTTTCCGCACCGAGTTTTTTGAGCTCTTTTAAGAAAGCCTGTACACCTTTATTCATGTCAGACATAGTCGCCTCTTCAACGTCAATCCAATAGAAAGTTGGACTGTAAGGTGAAGCATTCTCATAGAAAGTTTTTGCTTCCTCTTTCATCTCCTTGACGGTTGTACCGAGAGCGTAGCTATAAACGGCTACAGGAACATTTCGTTTCTGTAATTCTTTGATATGTGTCTTAAATGATTTATCAATACCAGTTGTATAAGCGGCATTGCTATCTTTACTGATTTGTGACCCTCCATAAACACGAACGATAGCACCAGAAATATTTTGAGATAAAGTATCATAGTCAATTTCGCTTGGAAGTTGCCAACCTGAGATATCAATAATCGGCTTAAGAACAAAATTTTCATCAGTTTCAGAAGTTGATGTAGTGGTAGTACTCGTGCTACTCACAGTCGGAATAGAATCCTTAGCTGAGGCTAGTTGTTGCTTTTGTAAACTGTCTGAGTGAGCTTTACCAATCACGAGAAATAGCCCACAGAGGGCAAAGAAAACTACAACAACAATGGGTTTTATTCGTCTTCTCATTAGTCATATTTTAGCGTAAAAAGGCTTAAAAATCAAAGCAATGCTCATTTTGTAATCATTTTGTCATATTTTTAATATTTTATCTATGGATTGTTACAAAAGAAGTAATGCTAGTAAAGGCGCTGCAAATAGTCTGACAGCTATTTGCCATTGATAAGGCTTTCAATTTCTGTAACAATTGTTTCAGGTTCTGTTTTTGATGAAAAACGTTTGATGACATTGCCATTTTGGTCGATAAGAAATTTTGCAAAGTTCCATTCAATACGTTTGCCAAGCGGTCCCTTTTGTTCACTTTTTAGCCAATCATAGAGTGGGGCGGCTTCTTTACCGTTGACTTTAATTTTCGCAAAGCGAGGAAAAGTTGTCTGGTAATTCAAGGTGCAAAAGGTATTGATTTCGTCGGTGTTTCCTGGCGCTTGATTTAAAAATTGATTACAAGGAAAATCTAAAATTTCAAATCCTTTGTCATGGTAAGTGTCGTAAAGCTTTTGTAGTCCTTCGTATTGTGGGGTTAAGCCACAACCTGTTGCCGTATTGACAATGAGTAGGATTTTGCTTGGTATTTTGACAATTGGACATCGGAGCTGTCTTGGGCTTTGACAGTAAGTCATAAAGATTAGTCATGATTAAGCTCCTTTGTATAAGCAATAATTTGGTCAACGGTATCACTTAAAAATTGAATGGTATCACGGAGTGGTTGCGCGGTGGAAATATCGGCACCAATTAATTTAGCAGTGTCAAGTGGCGTACGTGAACCACCTGATTTTAAGAAATTCAACCAGTCGTTAGCACCATTTGGATTATTTTTTAGATTAAGATACCCAGCAGTTGAAATAACCATACCTGCAGAATAAGTGTAGCTATACAACCCAGCATAATAATGACTTTGGCGCATCCAAGTTAAAGCAGCATCGTCGTCAATATCAATGGCATCACCCCAAAATTGGCTAAGAACATCTTTCATTATCTTGTTAAGTTGTGTAGCACCGAAGGTTTTTCCGTCTTCAATGAGATTGTAAACCTGGCGTTGAAAAGCAGCTTCGAGTAAGTGAGTGATAAAATTATGGAAATAAGTATCTGTCAAACGATGAGCGAGTGCAAAGCGTTTCTGACGTGGATTGTCAAATTGTTTTTCGAGGTAATCACTGAGCAGAAGTTCGTTGAAAGTAGAAGGAGCTTCGACGTAATAAGTTGACATATGGGTATTAAAGTAACTTTGATTGTTGTCTGAAAAGATAAATTGTCCAGAGTGACCAATTTCATGAATAAGTGTGTAAACATCAGACATACGACCAGTCCAACTCATTAAAACGTAGGGATGAACTTTGTAAGGGTCAGTAGCGTAGCCACCAGAATCTTTATTGGCATTAGCAGCAAAGTCAACCCAACGTTCTTCTTGATAACGTGAGACTTCTTGAGCATATTCGTTACCAAGTGGGGCAACGGATTTCATCACCAAATCATAAGCATCATCAATCGTAACCTCTGGATTAAGCTCGCTATCCAAGTCAAGCTTCCAGTCTGCAAAAGTCATTTTTTTAAGACCATTAACTTGAGCAACGTGTTTGAGGTATTTTTGCGCAACAGGAGCAAATTCTGTCATGATAAGGTCAATTTGACGGTCAAACATGTCACGGTTAACTTCTTGTTCGGCTAAGAGGTAATCAAAAACAGAGTCGTAACCTCGCATGTCAGCAATGATTTTTTCTGATTTAACTTGTGCTAGATAAGCACTTGCTGCGGCATTTTGATGTTTACGCAGTCCTGCAGAGAAAGAACGAAAGGCTTTTTCACGGACTTGAGCATTTTCATGATTTTGATAAAAATTTTCATAGGTGACAAAAGAGTTTTGATAGACCTTGCCATCAACTTCAAAATCTTCCATTTCAAAGTCACCTGCACGCATTTTGGTGTAGATATCTTCTGGCGCTTTAAAAACTTCACCAAGGTTCGTCAACGCTTTTTCAACTTCTGGGGATATAAAATGACTTTTTTGAATTTTCGCTTGGCGAATAGCTGCGCTAAAATGCGGATTTTCTTCTAAAGTATCAAGGATTTCTAAGTCGGCAGTCGCTAGCGCAGTATCAAAGAAGCTTAACGCAACATTGGCTCTCGTGAAAAAATCAGCACCAGCTTGTGCAATCTGAGCAAATTCTTCATTGCTAAAGTCGCTGGTTTGCGGCATGAAAGAATAATTATCGATATGGCTCATCTCGATATAAATTTGTTCAATTTCATAAAGCGCTCTGGTAAAATCTTCCAAAGTAGCCAATTTCCCCTCGTAATTTCGTTTAAAAAGATTAATATCTTCTAGCGTTTTTTCGATACTTCGCAAAAATCCTCAGGATCTTGATAAAGGGCACTTAAATCCCATAACTCATTTTCAGGAAATTCCGAACGTTTTTTTTAATTCCATCTAGTATTACTCCTTTGCAAAACTTTTGTCATGGACCAGTATATCAGAAAATAACACCTAAACCAAAAAGAAAGTGTCCATTTCTCAGAAAATCCTTGACGAATCGTTCAACATTTCTTTCAAAATTAAAAACGCTAACATCCTAATTGTTAATGTGTTTTGTTAGTTTTGTAGACATTTTGTCTCAAGATAAACGTCATTTAAAAAATCAGAAAATTTATAAAATAATGGACAATTTGACATAAATTGGGTTACTTTTGATGTAAAAAGTGGTATGATAGAGTAGTACGATTGTAATAAAGGATTAAAATCCGAACAAAAAGGAGTGAAGAGTGTGACAATCAAAAAACTGGAGAACAATAGCACCCAGTCGATTATTACCGAGGAAGTCAAAGTATTAAAAGACTTGCTTGATGAGGCAACTCATCAAATGGTTGGTGATGAGGTGTTTGCCAAAATTCAAAACATTGTTGAATTGTCGGCAAGTGATGAATACGTCAAACTTGAAAAATTAGTAGCTCAATTAACCAATGATGAAATGGTTGTAGTGTCTCGCTATTTTTCAATTTTGCCACTTTTAATCAACATTTCAGAAGACGTTGATTTTGCTTATGAAATCAATTACCAAAATAATACTAATCAAGATTATCTTGGAAAACTTTCTCTAACCGTAGATATGGTTTCAGAAAGCGAAAACTCTAAAGAAATCCTTGAGAATGTCAATGTTGTGCCTGTATTAACAGCTCACCCTACACAAGTTCAACGTAAGACAGTCCTCGAATTGACAAACCACATTCATGACCTTTTACGTAAATACCGCGATGTCAGAGCGGGTGTTGTGAACCGTGACAAATGGTACACTGATTTGCGCCGTTATATTGAAATCATCATGCAAACGGACATTATTCGTGAGAAAAACTGAAGGTAAAGAATGAAATTACCAACGTTATGGAGTATTACAATACATCCTTAATTCAAGCGATTACCAAGTTGACTTCAGAGTACAAACGCTTAGCAGCTGAAAAAGGCATCGACTTAGAAGATCCAAAACCTATCACGATGGGAATGTGGATTGGTGGTGACCGTGACGGCAACCCATACGTAACAGCTGAAACACTTCGTTTATCAGCAACGGTTCAAAGTGAAGTCATCATTAATTACTACATTGAAAAATTAACAGGTCTTTATCGCACATTCTCACTTTCAACAACCTTGACTAATATTAGCCCAGAAGTTGAAAAATTAGCAGAGTTATCAAGCGATAAATCTATCTACCGTGAAAATGAACCTTATCGTAAGGCATTTAACTATATTCAATCAAAATTAATTCAAACCTTAATCGAATTAAAAGCTAGTCCAGCTATTTCTCAACGTGTTTTGGAAAGTAGCAACAGCATTAGTTCAGATGTTTACACAAGCACTAACAACGCTAGTGTCATTACAAAATACTTGCAAACAAAATTCTCTAAAGTTTCATCAGAACTTCAAGAAGAAATTCCAAGCTATAAAACAGCCAAAGAATTTAAAGATGATTTGCTTATCATCAAGCAGTCATTGCTTGACAATGGTGATGATGCGCTCTTGATAGGTGATTTCAGCGAATTGCTTCAAGCAGTTGAAGTCTTTGGTTTCTATCTTGCAATGATTGATATGCGTCAAGATTCAAGTGTTAACGAAGCCTGTGTCGCAGAATTGTTGAAATCAGCAAATATCGTTGAGGATTACAGCGCACTTTCAGAAGAAGAAAAAGTGAAAGTTCTTCTCAAAGAATTGCAAGAAGACCCACGTACATTGTCATCAACAAATGCTGAAAAGTCAGAACAACTTCAAAAAGAATTAGCAATCTTCCAAACAGCTCGTTACCTCAAAGATAAATTAGGTGATGAAGTCATTAAACAACACATCATTTCACATACTGAAAGTGTTTCTGATATGTTTGAGTTGGCTATCATGCTTAAAGAAGTCGGACTTCTTGATAATCAAAAAGCACGTGTTCAAATTGTACCACTCTTTGAAACAATCGAGGACCTTGAAAATTCACGTGCTATCATGGAAGAATATCTTGATTATGATATTGTTCGTCGTTGGGTTTCAGCAAACAAAGGTTACCAAGAAATCATGCTTGGTTATTCAGACAGTAACAAAGACGGTGGTTACTTATCATCTGTTTGGACACTTTATAAAGCTCAAAATGAATTGACTCGTATTGGTTCAGAACGCGGTATTAAAGTGACATTCATTCACGGTCGTGGTGGTACTGTTGGTCGTGGTGGTGGTCCATCATATGAAGCTATCACATCACAGCCATTCGGTTCAATCAAAGATCGTATTCGTCTCACTGAGCAAGGTGAAATCATTGAAAATAAATACGGCAATAAAGACGTTGCTTATTACAACCTTGAAATGTTGGTTTCAGCAACTATCGATCGTATCGTGACACGTATGATTACAAATCCAGATGAAATTGATGATTTCCGTGCTACAATGGACGGTATTGTTACTTACTCAAATAGCGTTTATCGTGATTTAGTATTTGGTAATCCACATTTCTACGATTACTTCTTCGAAGCAACACCAATCAAGGAAGTGTCAAGTTTGAACATTGGTTCACGTCCAGCTGCTCGTAAAACAATCACAGAAATTTCGGGTCTCCGTGCAATTCCTTGGGTATTCTCATGGTCACAAAGCCGTATCATGTTCCCAGGTTGGTATGGTGTTGGTTCAGCATTCAAAAACTTTATTGACGCTGAAGAAGGAAACTTGGCAAAACTTCAACATATGTATGAAAAATGGCCATTCTTCCACTCACTTCTTTCAAACGTTGACATGGTCTTGTCTAAATCAAATATGAACATTGCTTTCCAATATGCTCAGTTGGCAGAAAGCGAAGAAGTACGCGATGTCTTTAACACTATCCTTGACGAATGGCAATTGACTAAAAATGTTATTTTGGCAATCGAGAAACACGAAGATTTGTTGGAAGAAAATCCTTCGCTTCAAGCAAGCTTAGATTACCGTTTGCCATACTTCAACGTTTTGAACTACATTCAAATTGAATTGATTAAACGTTTACGTCATGAAGAATTGGATGAGGATTACGAAAAACTTATTCACACAACTATCAACGGTATTGCTACAGGATTGCGTAATTCTGGCTGATATCAAAACATTCTGAAAGTCTGAGATTAACTTCTCAGACTTTTACTTTTTTTAGAATCGAAAGATGATATAATGGCATATGATAAACTCGAATGTATGTAGGGGAATCTATGAAAATCGATAAAAGGCATTTATTAAATTATTCTATCCTTGTGCCTTATTTAATTCTGTCTGTTATTGGGTTGATTGTTGTCTATTCAACAACGAGTGCGACACTTGTCCAATACGGTCTTAATCCATTTGCGTCAGTATTAAACCAAGGTTTTTTTGGATAGTCAGTTTAATTGCCATTCTTTTTATTTATAAACTAAAATTAAACTTCTTAAAAAATTCACGAACGCTGACTATGACAATGATGGTCGAAATCATTTTGTTGCTCATTGCGCGTTTCTTCACTAAAACCGTTAATGGTGCTCATGGTTGGATTGTCATTGGACCACTTAGTTTCCAACCAGCCGAATATTTGAAAATTATCATTGTTTGGTTTTTGGCATTTACCTTTGCAAGGCGTCAAGAATTGATTGAAACCTATGATTACCAAGCACTTACCAAGCGGAAATGGCTTCCTAGAAAATGGGGCGATTTGAAAGATTGGCGTGTTTATTCGTTAGTCATGATATTGCTAGTTGCTGCCCAACCTGACCTTGGAAATGCGGCAATTATCGTTTTGACAGCTTTAATCATGTATTCTGTTAGTGGGGTTGGTTATCGTTGGTTTTCAGCCATTTTAGCTATCGTAACAGCTTTGTCAGCTGCTTTCTTAGGTTTGATTGCGGTTGTCGGGGTTAAAACCATGGAAAAGTACCAGTATTTGGTTATGTTGCCAAACGTTTCAGTGCCTTTTTCAATCCATTTGATGATTTGACGGACTCAGGACACCAGTTAGCACATTCATATTATGCTATGAGTAATGGTGGCTGGTTTGGGCGTGGTTTGGGAAATTCGATTGAAAAAGCTGGTTACTTACCCGAAGCAACGACAGACTTTGTCTTTTCAATTGTCATTGAAGAACTTGGTTTAATTGGTGCGGGTCTTATTTTAGCATTGCTATTCTTTTTGATTTTACGTATTATGCACGTGGGGATTAAAGCTAAAAATCCTTTCAACTCTATGATTGCTCTTGGCATCGGCGGAATGATGCTCATGCAAACTTTTGTGAACATCGGAGGCATTTCAGGCTTATTCCGTCAACTGGTGTTACCTTCCCATTCTTATCCCAAGGGGGGAATAGCTTGCTGGTTTTATCAGTTGCTATCGGCTTTGTGCTAAATATTGATGCTAATGAAAAAAGAGAAGAAATTATCCGCGAAGCAGAAGAAGAGTTAAAAAACAAAGAAATAACACAAGAATACAACGATAACGTTATCGACTTAGACAGTTTTTATTAGAAAACCTCCCCTTTGCGGGAGTTTTTTGTAACCAATTATTCACACCGTTTTAAAAATATTGATGGTATCAGTTCCCTTTTGAAGAGTATTAGGGAAATTATTCAATAATTCGTCCCATGTCAGTTAGTCAAATTGAAAGATTAGAAGAAAGAGATATTCTGATAGCTCCAATTATACACATGAATCTCTATAAAGTCCCAACCTTTTTACTGCTTCAGCTAAGACAGTAAGTATGAAAGTAACATAAGAGATTAGTAAGATTACAGAAATGACTGGACAAGCTGTAGAAGTAGCTATTACATTTGATAAACCGTACGTTTATTAAAGAATTACAGAAATGGTACTTGATAACTTTTTCTGGAGTTATTTTGACTGGGTGTGCATTTTATCCAACTTGAAGATAAGGATTAGATGTACCCTTCGAATATCGGATAGAGCATCACAATTCAGCCATATCACACACTTACGAAATAAAGAAATCATAAATAAAATAGTAAAATACTTGCAATTCCCGCATAATTTGTTAAAATAGTAGGTAAAGTTAGACTGTATTGCCTACTGTCTATCTATAAAATATATTTTATTGGAGGCTTTTACCCAAATGGCAAAAGAAAAATACGATCGTAGTAAACCACACGTTAACATTGGTACAATTGGACACGTTGACCATGGTAAAACTACTTTGACAGCTGCAATTACAACAGTTCTTGCTCGTCGTCTTCCAAGCGCAGTTAACCAACCAAAAGACTACGCTTCTATCGATGCTGCTCCTGAAGAACGCGAACGCGGTATCACAATCAACACTGCACACGTTGAATACGAAACTGCTAAACGTCACTATGCTCACATCGACGCTCCAGGACACGCGGACTACGTTAAAAACATGATCACTGGTGCTGCCCAAATGGATGGTGCTATCCTTGTAGTAGCTTCAACAGATGGTCCAATGCCACAAACTCGTGAACACATCCTTCTTTCACGTCAAGTTGGTGTTAAATACCTTATCGTCTTCATGAACAAAATTGACCTTGTTGATGACGAAGAATTGCTTGAATTGGTTGAAATGGAAATCCGTGACCTTCTTTCAGAATACGATTTCCCAGGTGATGATCTTCCAGTTATCCAAGGTTCAGCTCTTAAAGCTCTTGAAGGTGACACTCAGTACGAAGATATCATCATGGAATTGATGGACACTGTAGATGAGTACATTCCAGAACCAGAACGTGATACTGATAAACCATTGCTTCTTCCAGTCGAAGATGTATTCTCAATCACTGGACGTGGTACTGTAGCATCAGGACGTATCGACCGTGGTACTGTTAAGGTCAACGACGAAGTTGAAATCGTTGGTATCCGTGAAGACATCCAAAAAGCTGTTGTTACTGGTGTTGAAATGTTCCGTAAACAACTTGATGAAGGTCTTGCAGGGGATAACGTTGGTGTTCTTCTTCGTGGTATCCAACGTGATGAAATCGAACGTGGTCAAGTTCTTGCTAAACCAGGTTCAATTCACCCACACACTAAATTCAAAGGTGAAGTTTACATCCTTACTAAAGATGAAGGTGGACGTCATACTCCATTCTTCAACAACTACCGTCCACAATTCTACTTCCGTACAACTGACGTTACAGGTTCAATCGAACTTCCAGCAGGTACTGAAATGGTAATGCCTGGTGATAACGTAACTATCGACGTTGAATTGATTCACCCAATCGCCGTTGAACAAGGTACTACATTCTCAATCCGTGAAGGTGGACGTACTGTTGGTTCAGGTATCGTTTCAGAAATCGAAGCTTAATTTTAGTTAATTAATTAAGTTCCCAGATAACAATTATTAGTCAGATAGTAATTGTGGAAGAGTCCCGTAAGGGGCTCTTTTTGTGATTTCTTTGAGGTTTGTCGCTAAAAATCCCGTCGAACCTTTAAAACCTGCTAAAAATATGATAAAATAGGGGAGTAAATAAAAAAGAAGAGGTATGTGAAATGTCACGTAAACCATTTATCGCTGGTAACTGGAAAATGAACAAAAATCCAGAAGAAGCTAAAGCATTCGTTGAAGCAGTAGCTTCTAAATTGCCTTCATCAGAACTTGTTGAAGCTGGTATTGCAGCTCCTGCACTTGACCTTTCAACAGTTCTTGCTGCAGCTAAAGGTTCAAACCTTAAAGTTGCTGCTGAAAACTGTTACTTTGAAAACGCTGGTGCTTTTACTGGTGAAAACAGTCCTCAAGTATTGTCTGAAATGGGAACTGACTACGTTGTAATCGGTCACTCAGAACGTCGTGAATACTTCCACGAAACTGACGAAGATATCAACAAAAAAGCTAAAGCAATCTTTGCTAACGGTATGCTTCCAATCATCTGTTGTGGTGAAACTCTTGAAACTTACGAAGCTGGTAAAGCTGCTGAATTCGTAGGTGGACAAGTTTCAGCTGCTCTTGCTGGATTGTCAGAAGAACAAGTTTCTTCACTTGTTATCGCGTACGAACCAATCTGGGCTATTGGTACTGGTAAATCAGCTAGTCAAGATGATGCACAAAAAATGTGTAAAGTTGTTCGTGACACAGTTGCAGCAGACTTCGGTCAAGTAGTAGCTGATAAAGTTCGCGTTCAATACGGTGGTTCAGTTAAACCTGAAAATGTTGCAGCTTATATGGCTTGCCCAGACGTTGATGGTGCCCTTGTTGGTGGTGCATCACTTCAACCAGAAAGCTTCCTTGCTCTTCTTGACTTTGTAAAATAATCAAGAAACATTGAAGTCATTTAAACCTACTTGCCTTAGGACAGGTAGGTTTTTTTGTGCTTTCTTTCTTGGTTATAGGTTTGAGTGATAAAAAATATAGTTTGTAAAGTAAAGAACAACAAATTTGGAAGTTTAGTTCCAAATAAAAACCTTGAAACGTTTGGGTTCCAAGGTGTCATTTTTAATGACGTTTCAATATTTTTTGAGATTATGAATTAATTTGTATTTGAGTGGATGAGGATAGTAACGGAAAGTTCCCATTTTTCGGGTAATGTAGCCATTGTAGTTTTGTTTAAAGCGTAGAACGCCGTCTGAACCGTCAAATTCTCCTGTGATGCCAAGAAGATTATAAGTTGTAATGCCACGTTTTATGGCTTCTAACATGACGTATTCTTGAAGCAGGGCAGGTGCGTAGAATTTACTGAACTCAGGGTAAGAACCTGAGAAGAGATAGACAGCTTCCTGTTTGGTATAAACAAATAGGCTTCCTGCAAGGCAACGTTTTGTGAACCGTACTTGCCAATGAATTCTTTAGCTTCTGCCATGCGTGTGTCAAATGTCGCAGATTGACTGGATAATTCGCGAAGCTGATTTTGTTTCTTTTCAGAAACATTGTTATTTTCAATGGCAGTTCGGAGTTTTTCGATTCGTTGGTCAAGTTTGGCTTTATCAGTTTCAAGGTGTGCTAAATAATCTTGAAAATTCAAACTTGCAACCATGAATTCACAAGAATCTCCAAAGCTATCATAGAAATCTTGGTAATAATCAAGAGATTTATCATCGTAATCTCTGCGATCTGATGTAGCAGAAGTGATTTCCTTGAAAAGCGGCAATTCATCACGGTTAAGTTTTCGTAAGGTGATGCCGAAGGTCTTAGCTTTTTTGACCAATGGACGCCCTTTTTTGCTAAATGATTTTAGTAACGTTTTTTCATCTAAGTCAGTCAAATCTTTGACATAATGCCAGTCAGGCTCACCACCTGGGTAACCAGTCAAAAGCCCATCGTGTTGATAACCGAGTGATAGAAAATCGTCTAATAGTGCCGTGTTTTCTTGGTCGGTTGGCTGACCAGTAGTGTCAAAATGCTGATAGGTATCATAAGGTTTGACCAGTAATTCAAGAGCTCCATTTTCTTTAGCATAGCTTTGAAGTTCTTGGTAGAATTGTTTCAGATAGTGTTTATCGCGTGAAACAGGGCCAGAATTGATTTCCATGTGGAGCCCACCTGTCATTGGCAAGCTAAAGAGAACAGCAGCAACTTGTAGTGTCTCTTCAGCTTTTAGTCCAAGATAGTCTACTTGGTACCCACGTTTTTTTAATAAATCCGCCATCTCTACAGATTGCATAAACGATTTGTAAGAGACGGTGTTACAAAAAGTCTCAAAAACTTTTTTTTCGATAATCTCAAGAGAGGTCATTAATGGCTATTTCTCCTTTGTTTGCGAATATTGTAAGCCAAGTTTGAAAGTTTGTAAAGGAATGGATTGACTGGGATGTTAAATTCTCCAATAAATTCTTCAATAGTTGGGTTGAAGTTTGATTTAAATTTAGTTAAACCGTCATCAAGTGTTCCTTCAACACCACCCATATTTGCCCAAATAATATCGTCAGCGTAAGCATCTTCAAATACTTTTGGATAAAGGGAATATTGTGGGTAGAATTTCTTGAATTCATCATTCATACCAGCATAAAGCATTTCCATGACATTACCAAATGATACAGATAAAATACCTGCAATGATGAGTTCATCTGGATATTTTTCAACAAATTCTTCAAACTCAGTAATGTATTTTGTAACAGAATTTTTTTGTTGTGTTAACTTAGTCAAACGTTTTTTCTGATGTTCAGCAGTTTCAGACAAATCTTTTTCGATTTGAGCGAGTTGTTCTTTGTATTCAGCTAGACGTTTTGGCAAGTTAACTTTGGCAAGGTGTAGATAAGCATCATCACCATATGTTTCCATCATTTTATGGAAATAATCTTCATTACGAAGGGCAACGCCTTTGCGATTTTCAGTAAGAGCGACGACATCAGCGAAAGCTTTAACATCATCGATTGTACCACGGCTAGTGATGACACCACGGTGAATAGCATCTTTCATTAAACGTTTTGTGTGTTTAGGAAAAGTTGCTGTCATGTCTTCTTGGGTATAGACATTTGCTTGGAAACGAGGTTGGATACTTTCAGCAATTGTTGTTGTGCGTCCAGTCCATTCGCAACCCGCTGCTTTCAAGTTGTCAATAGCAGTAAGTGTGTCTTTGTTTTCATCAACTTCTTCACCGATTTTGTATTGTTTAAGCAGTAAAGCAGGGTCCATTTTGATGAAGAGGGAGCGTTTTGTTTTACCATACTTTTTAAGTGAGCTTATGACAAAAGCAACGAGCTCTTTGTCACTGTAATCCATGATTGGTCCACGAGGGATATAAAGCATGGTAAAGCCAAGTGGCAAAGCTTTGATAAGGATAGAAGCAGAAGCAACTAAGGCATCATCTTTGTAGAAACCAATGCGTTCGTTATCCCAATTATCTTTAATTTTTGCCCAATTTGATGATTGTAAAAGGTTTGTTTGGTTACTTGATTTTGCAAAATTATCGTGTTCTTCCGCAGAAATACCGATTTTATAGCTATACATTATTTTAAGACCCACTCTCTAAGGCGTATGCAACGCCACTTTCTTCATTTGATTTTGTAATATATTTAGCGATTTCTTTGAGTTCTGGTGTACCATTTTCCATGACAACAGGGTTACCAACGGCTTCAAGCATGGCACGGTCGTTTTCAGCATCGCCAATAGCCATGGTTTGGTCTTTGCTAAGTCCCATTTTTTCGGCAAGGTGTGTAATGGCATTGCCTTTGCTAGCAGTTTTGTTCATGAATTCTAGGTAGAATGGGGTTGATTTGACAATGGTGTATTTGTCATAAAATTCTTGTGGAATTTTAGCGATTGCAGCATCAAGAATTTCAGGTTCATCGATAAACATCATTTTAATAATTTCTTTATCGCCCATTTCTTCTGGAGTACGGTAAAAATTGGCATGTTAACCAAGGTTGATTCGTGAACAGTGTATTTACCAATGTTGCGGTTTGCAGTGAAGATACCTTCTTTGGTAATAGCGTGCATATGAACATCTAACTTACGGCTAAGGAATTCAATATCAAGATAATCATCGTAAGTCATGGTTTCAGTGATAATGTTCTCACCAGTAGCGGTATCTTGGACTAAACCACCATTGAAAGTGATGACATAATCGCCTGATTCTTTCAGGTTTAATTCATCGAGAAGTGTTTGAACGCCTGGAATTGGACGTCCAGTAGCAATGATGACTTAACACCTTGTTTTTTAGCATCTTGAACGGCTTCAAAAACTTCAGGTGTGACTTTGCGGTCATTGGTCAAAAGTGTGCCGTCGATATCGACAGCGACTAATTTAATAGACATAAGGTTATTTTACCCTTCCTAAAGAATCTCTACCTATCTATCTTACTAAAAAGTGGCTTATTTGTCATGGGGAACACAAGGAAATCTGAAGTGGAACGTTTTCAATGCTAAATAAGTATGATACGCTCTTAAACTTAATTATGATAAACAAAATGTTCGTTTGAAATATAGCTCATAAAGGCTTTCTTATCAATGGCAAATAGGTCGTTATCAACTAGCATTTCTTTTGGAAAATAGAATCGTTGGTCGCCATAAATAGTACCAGTTAAGGCTTTGACGATTGGTGAAATTGTTGATAATTCTACAACAGAACCGTCTTTTTGAATCATGTTAATCTCGGTTCTGGGTTCTTCTTTTTCAGGACGGTAAATGTCATAAGGCAAGTCAAAATTGACATGGATACCTGTGTAATAATCAGGATCAAAACCAACAGATTGGACAAGGTCAACAAGGTGACTGAGTTCTTTGCGTGACGATTCTTCGAAAGTCACCGATTTAAAGACTTTACGATTAACAAAACGGCTTGCCAAATCAGCCAAAATCTCATCTTCAGCAGTCATCCAAGTTTGAAAATAGGTATTCATCACCCCATCATCTAAAGCAAGATAATCAGCTAAGTTAGCATGATTTTCTAAAAATGGAATCAGATTTGGTGATGTTCTTTCAAAGAAATCGGTATCAGTCTGGTAAAGGTATTTTGCACGTTTTAAAAGATTTTGTAACAATACTTCCATTCCGCGACTAGCAGGGTGAAAATACACTTGCATATACATTTGGAAACGACTGACAATATAGTCCTCAACGGCGTGCATGCCATTGTATTCAAAAACAATACCGTCTTCAGTTGGGCGAATCACACGTAAAATGCGATTCAAGTCAAATTGACCATAATTAGCGCCGCTATAGTAAGAATCGCGCAAAAGGTAGTCCATGCGGTCACAGTCAATTTGGCTAGAAATGAGTTGGACAACTTGTTTATTATGATAAGTGTGGTTGATAACACTAGCGACTTTTTCTGGAAAATCAGGAGAGACGCGACGCAAGATAGTATTGACTTCAGTATCTGGACTGGTGATAATCTTTTGTGTAACGGCTTCGTGGTCGGTATCAAAGAGTTTTTCGAAAGTGTGTGAATACGCACCATGCCCGACATCATGTAAAAGCCCAGCCACCATCGTTAAGAGATTGTCATCAGAATTCCAAATATCAGGAAATTTGTCATCAAAAATTTCAGTCACACGTCTTGCAATCTCGTAAACACCTAAACAGTGTGAGAAGCGGCTGTGTTCTGCACCATGAAAGGTAAAAACAGTTGTCGAAACTTGTTTGACTCGTCGTAGGCGCTGAAACTCTTTACTATTGATAAGGTCGTAAATAATCTGATGATTGACAGTTATATAGTTGTGAACAGGGTCACGAAATACTTTTTCATTCATACTTTCATTATAACAAAAAACTGTGTAAAGCTGATTTTGGAAGGTCTGGGATATTTACGAATACTTGGATTTGATTTATAATGTTGACTATGACGAATGAACTTATTCTTCGTGTGATTTAACTTTTTTGATTTTTCTCATCTTCTGGACAATGGGAAATATTTTGGTAAATGTTAAAAAGCATGGCTTTAATTTAGAGGAAGAATTATGGATTGGGCTATGGGTTGGTTACGTGACAGAGTTATTAGATACGCCATGGAGTGGATGCTTTGCAACGAGTACAGCATTTTTTAAAACGAAAAACTGGTTGAAGATAATAAAAAATCTCTGCAACGTTATCGACAGCGCATATTATTCCTATTTTGATTGAGGCGCTTTGCTTTATTACCGTTGTTGAGGTTGACTTGACCACTTTTGCTATGGGAATGGCACCCTTTTAGGAGCAGTTGTAGGAACACAAAGAACTAAAAGGTTGGAGCACACGCTCAGTCCAACGTGTCTTGGGAATTTTGTTAATTTGTTGCCATATTCATTATGGTTTACCGACTGATTGCCAATCCTTTGGGGAGTATTTCTGAAAGTGCTCATGGTTTACATGGGATTTGAATTCTTGTCGAAGTGATGTTTAATTTGACGGTTAGCATTTTGAGGACAACGGGCTAGGAAATTATGCGCCAGAGTTAATCTTTTTCTCAATGTTGGGTATTAATCCGTTAAAATTTTAATTATCTTTATTGCTCTTTTCACAGGAACAAGTTTACTTCGCTCATCTGCTATTAAATGTTAGACTTATAGTGGCTTTAACACGTCAGAATTGTTATAATTTTAGGGAAAGGAAAGACATTTTAACATTACATGAAACTTCACATTAAGAATAAAATTGATTTGGATGGACAGGTTGAGCTGGTTGAACAATCTTATCCTGTCAAATTAACGGAAAAAATGGGCATATTTACCTTGCTTATACCAATGAGGAAGAAGAAACCGTGATGCTCAAATGCAACGAGCAAGAGTTGGTCATGACACGTTATTCAACGCCGAAATCAATTATGCGTTTTCACCGTGACAATCCTGCTCTGGTTGCTATTCCGACGCCGCTTGGTTATCAGCATCTAATGACCGAAACTGAAACCTACGCCCCTGATTTTGAAAAGCAGCGTATTCTGATCGATTATAAATTGAAACAACCTGATACAGGCGCTCTTTTTGCAGAGTATCAGATGGAAATTAGTTGGGAGTGAAGGTAATAAGTATCTCAAAATGAAACACCCTTCGGAATTCTCTTTGATTGAAAAAAAGGAAAATAATGTTAAAATATTGGCATACCATGGAGAGTGGTATGAATTCTATTTATTAAGGAGTGATTATGGCAAATAAAGATTTCTCTGAATTAGCGGGCGAAATTATTCAAAATGTAGGTGGTGCTGAAAATATTAAGGATCTCCGTTATTGTTCTACACGGTTGCGTTTTCGTTTAAAAAAAGATAGGAAAGCAAACGCCGAAGAGCTTAAAGCTTTAGCGGGTGTATCAATGGCAGTTCGCAACAATGGGCAGTACCAAGTTTTAGTATCTAATGTTAAAGGTGTCTATGACGCTATCGTTTCACAAGGAATTAAAGGTGTAGGACAAGTTGACAGTCAAAATGCTTGGGCTAACTAAGTGTTTCAATATTAATTTGTGTAAAAAGTGAAAAGATTGGTTGTTATCCAATCTTTTTTTGTAGTAAATTTGAACAGATGTCAGTCGTAATATTTCTAAATAAAAATAAGTGTGTTTCAAAAAATTAACAAA
>ENA-OQIC01000393-OQIC01000393.1-human-gut-metagenome-genome-assembly--contig:-NODE-393-length-19755-cov-2.714337_pt1 | contig 19755 bp, 29 predicted proteins | sample MGYA00242572_ERZ504736 | MGnify/ENA primary metagenome ERZ504736 (study PRJEB26092, sample SAMD00036201) | human gut metagenome | host: Homo sapiens | study: EMG produced TPA metagenomics assembly of... | reverse complement strand
AAAAATAGAGAGCAGGATACGGAAATGAATTTGATCATTTCGTATTCTGCACTCTATTTATTTTTATTTCATAGGAAATTTCGATGAAATCCCCTATGAAATAAAAAGCCCTCCGGGCAGGATCGCACTGCGGCGGAAGGGAAATTTGTCGCTGAAGCGACCCGCCGCAGGCGGAGAATCCTGCAAAGCAGGATTCTTTCTTATATCGAAATTAAGGATTCAAAATATTCTTCACAACATCCTTATCGCTCAAGTAAACCATATGTGATCCTTTCAGCTGTACATAATAATTCTTTTGATCAGAATCCTTTTTACCGATATAAAGCACAACATTTTTTGTTTTCTTTGTATCCGTATCCTTATAAGTGATATCGACTGTGATTCGAGAATTCTTATCCAGTCCATATTTTACAAGATCTGTCTGACTTGCATAATAATTCTGGCAGTCTCCAAAAGTAAATACACCCAAACCGCCAGAGATTCCATCAAGATTTTTCTTCTTGCTAGTATAAGTCTTTGTTCTTACCGTTCTGAGTGACCAAAACTTTTTTAAGATTTCCAGTACTTAACGTAGGGAAAGTATCTGTCTCGATCAGATTATCTAAAGAATAAGATAAACTAGATGTAATATCAGAAGATACGGTATAAATCTTTGATTTATCTCCATAAGTTACATAGTAATTTTCACCGGTTGCATTTCCAATATAATAAGTCATGGATTTTCCAGTTTTGTCTTTGACACTAACTGTATAAGTTGGCTTGTCAAGACTATAGTCGCTTAGAGCATCTGCATTTTTAAGTTCTCTGACAGCCTCAACCTTTTGAAATGTAGAAGCAAGACTTTCGAGAGAGGACTGAGTGATCGGATATTTTTTATTTTTGTATAATACCATTTGCCACTTCTGTTTTATGAAAGAAAGAGTCGTTCCGTTGTTATTATAAGAGATGGAAGTTAAACTCTTTAAATCAGAGATCATTGTCTGATCAGAATCTTCTTTGGAAGATTGCTGTTTCTGGTATAAATTCACTCCCGTATACAGGACAATAAGTCCTGCAAATACGAGAAGTAAAATCTGTAATGTTTTTTTCTGTTTCATGAAAACCTCCTAATGGCGTCTGCGTCTAAACCATACAATGAATCCGCCAATGATCAGACCAACTGGAATTACAAAGACTACAAGGATACTGAATGGTCCAGGATGAGCAATCGTATTATAGCTGACTTCCAGACTCTTTGGAGAGATAGAAACATTATCGGCATTATTTAAACATGCGGTCACAGAGTTTGTAAATAATGTCAGGTTTTCTAAGGATGAGAAAGAACTTGTGATCTGCTCATCGATCAGCATATTACTTCCGTAAACAGTCAGGCGACTTTCTTTTGTAACTTTCTTTCCTTTGCTGTTTTTGACTTTGACAGATTCTGTGGAAGTTGCACCAAGGACATAAGTTCCCTGTGTTTGTTTCTTCTCAGTGACAGCATATCCGTTGCTGGATGTTGTCATAAATGCATCGGTAGAAATAGAATCTCTAACTGGAGTACTCTGTGTCATACCTTTCGAATTGATCATCATAACAGAGTTTGATGAAATTCCAGAAGCCATATCACCACTTACAGAAAGATTTGGGATCAAGTAATAATAATTTCCTTGATATGAACGTTCTGTATCTGCAATATATCCGCTTTGAACAGTTAAACCGTAGTCTTTTAACAGACCATATAAGTTTTTCATACTCTTATTTGTCTGGGCAAGTAAAGTAACAACTTTTCCACCTTTCTTCAGGTAAGAAGATAATAGTTTTACTTCATCTTTTGTAAAATCGCTTGTAGCCCCATCGATGATCAGCAGATCACAATCATCAGGAATGGATGTTGCAGTCATTAAAAGCAGATCACTTGTGGAAATTCTTGATTTTGTAAGAAGACTTGTGACCTCGGAAGATAAGGATGATTCTCCATGGCCAGAAGTATAATAAGCTTTATATTCTTTGTCACTTGTTACATAATTTAAAGCACTTGTAAGCTGCCCATCACCATCAAATGATGAAGCGGAAGAGGAAGTACTGTAGTAAGAATTTGAGGAAACTAATATATCATCAAACGAAACAGTTGTTGTACGGTTGGTTTTCTTACAAGAGATGACGATATTGTTTTCTTCAGTTCCGTATTTTGTCAATGCAGAAGGATGGAGTATGGGATCAATCCATTTGACATGAAGCTTGCTTGATAAAGAAGCATATTTATTGATGAAAGTTTTGATCCTTTTATCAGTGCTGTCCTTTTCTGCAAGAACATAAAAAGTGACGTCATCATCAACTTTTTTAATGATCTTTTCACTTTTTGATGAGATTTCATAAATATTGGTACTACTGATATCAAACTGTCGCTTATTTTCAGGGATCAGATTGACGATCATATTAAAAATGATAACGATCGCGATCACGATGGATGTCATAGCAAGAGTATAAGATCCACGTTTCGAATCATTGCTTTGAAATAATTTTTTGATTTTATCCACGATAACTTCCTCCTAACTCCAACGTCTTTTTTCAAATGTCTGTACTGTTAAGAACACCAGAAGAATGATCAATGACAGATAAGTCAGAAGTCCTCCGAGATCAAAAATGTAATTCTGAGAAAAATTATAAAAAATATCAGTTAATACAAGGTGTCCTAATAAAGTAGAAAACAGACTTTCAAGCAATGTTTTCTTCACAAAATAAACAACGATACCAGCGATACATCCAATGCCAGTGACAATGCCAGCGATCATCTGATTTTTTGTGATATGGTAGATCAGAAGACCGATCAGAGTAAATATAATGATCCAGATGACCAGATTACTGATCGCACTGGAAGGAAAATACTGCAGCAGATTGTCCAACAGATAAAAGAAAAACAATGCTGCACAAGTAGTGATCGCTGCGATCACAGGACTTTCTGTCAAAGATGATAAAAACATTCCGATTGCAATAAATACACATCCAAGCAGGAAAAAGGCCAGAATGGATGAATAATCAACAAGAAAATGGGCAGTTCCTTGAAGTTTGATGATCAGTGGGAAAATACAGTAGATCACACATGGAATTGCAAATACAGTCACCATTGCAAGATATTTTCCTAATACGATCTCAACAAGTGAAACAGGAGAAGTTAATAATAACTGGTCAGTTTTATTCTTTCGGTCTTCTGCAAAAGATTTCATAGATAAAACAGGCACAGAAATCAATAACATGAAAATAACGCCTGCCAGAGAGTAGGCAAAAAATGGATAACCACTATAAAGGTTATAAACCATAAAATATATACCTCCAATGATCGTTAAGAATGCTGCAAATACGCATCCGATCATAGAGTTAAAATAGGAACGGACTTCCCTTTTATAGATAGCAAGCATTATTTGTCACCTCCATTACATCTCCGGTTAATTCCAGAAAAATATCTTCAAGAGTAGCCTTGTTTACAAACATCTGTGTCACAGGCATTTTTTTCTGTGCAAATTTAAGAGAAAGATCAGCACAGATTTCCTGTGAATCTTTGTTTGTATTGATCTGGATATGGCAGCTATCTTTACTTACATCAAGCCAGTTGACATCATCAATATCAGAAAAATCAGAAAGAACCTGTTTTACGGAAGTTTCATCCGCCAGGATCGTAAGCTCAATGGTTTCTTTTCCGTGTGTTAATTCTTCTAATTCATCAGGGCTTCCCTCAGCGATCAATTTTCCTTTGGAAATGATCAGGATATCGTCACAGATTTCTTGGACTTCAGCAAGAATATGAGAACTTAAGATCACCGTATGGTCCTTAGCAAGTGTACGGATCAGTTCACGGATTTCGATAATCTGCTTTGGATCGAGACCAACGGTCGGTTCATCCAAGATGATAATATCCGGGAAATCAAGAATTGCAGCGGCAAGACCTGTTCTCTGGCGATAACCTTTGGAAAGGTTTTTGATCAATCGGTCTTTCATATCAACAAGTTTGATCAGTTCCATAACTTTTATAACCTGTGCATTGCGGTCAGCTTTCGGAATTTTTTTTAATTCAGCAGCAAAATACAGATATTCAGATACTGTCATATCAAGATATAAAGGTGGGATCTCTGGAAGATATCCGATACATTTTTTTGCTTTCTCAGGTTCTTCCAGAATATTGTGACCATTGATGATAACCTCTCCACTCGACGCACCGATATATCCAGTCATAATATTCATAGTTGTAGATTTACCGGCTCCATTTGGACCCAAAAATCCATAGATTCGCCCTTTTTCAATGGTAAATGACAGATCATCTACGGCGAGATGTGTGCCATATTTTTTGGTAAGATGTTTTACTTCTATCAAAATATTGTCCTCCTTTTTGCGATAACTCTCATCATTATATGAAGAAAAACAAATCAAACTGTGATAAAAGTCTGAACAGTTTGTGTTAAAAATGTGGTAATTTTGTGAAGTGTTTTATGGGGTATATAGTATACAGAATAATATGAAAATGTTTCATAAAAGATGCATAGAATGGCAAGGATAGGCTTGCATAATCACGTATAGTTTCGTATAATATAAAAGTAAATTTACAAGAAAACTTGACAGAAGACAGTTGAAGAATGTATACTTTGAGAATCAAACTAATTAGAGTGTGAAGGAGAATCATTATGTTAGAGAAGATGAAAGAGATCATTGCAGATCAGTTAGGTGTAAGCGAAGATGAAGTTACTTTAGAAGCATCTTTTAAAGAAGATCTGGATGCTGATTCATTAGATTTATTTGAATTAGTTATGGCATTAGAAGAAGAATATGATGTTGAGATTCCATCTGATGACCTTGCAGAATTAAACACAGTTGGTGATGTTATCAACTACTTAAAAGACAAAGGTGTAGAAGACTAAAGAAATTGTAAGATTGGCTTATAACATTCCTGTTATAAGTCAATTTTTTGAAGAAAATATTTTGAACATCAAACTAATTATAGATTATTTTATAGATCAACGAGGTAAAGATAATGGGTAAGATCGTATTTATGTTTCCGGGACAGGGAGCGCAATATGTTGGAATGGGAAAGGATTTTTATGATTCTTTTGCATGCAGCAAGGAGATTTTCGACAAGGCGAATGAAGTTCTGGATATTGATGTAAAGAAACTTTGTTTTGAAGAGAATGAAGATATCAATATTACAGAGTATACACAGGCAGCGATGGTAACTGCAAGTGTTGCAATCTTAAAGAAGATCGAAGAAATGGGATTAAAGCCTGATCTGACAGCGGGATTAAGTCTTGGAGAATACTGTGCACTTGTAGCATCTGATGTGATGAGCTTTGAAGATGCAGTGAAAGTCGTAAGGCAGAGAGGAATTCTTATGCAGGATACTGTTCCAGCAGGAGAGGGTGCGATGTCAGCGGTTCTTGGAATGAAGAAAGAAGCGATCGAAGCAGTTTTACCAGACGTTGAAGGAATCGTTACGATCGCAAACTATAACTGTCCTGGACAGATCGTTATTTCAGGAGGATCAAAAGCAGTTGCAGAAGCTGGAGAAGCGTTGAAAGAAGCAGGAGCTAAGAGAGTTCTGCCACTGAAGGTCAGTGGACCATTTCATTCTCCAATGTTAAAACCAGCTGGAGAGAAATTGCTTGATGTATTAGCAGATGTTGAAGTGGATGATCCAACAGTTCCATACGTATCCAATACAACAGCAGAACTTATCACAAGTAAAGATCAAGTTAAGGAATTGCTTGGAAGACAGGTTTATTCTTCTGTATGCTGGGAACAATCTATTGAGAAGATGATCGCTGATGGTGCAGATACATTTGTAGAGATCGGACCAGGAAGAACATTATGTGGATTTATGCGCAAGATCGATCGTAATGTCAAAGCGATCAATATTGCGAAAGTAGAAGATTTAGAGAAATTAAAGGAGATCATGTAATCATGTTAAGTGGAAAAGTTGCAATCGTAACAGGTGCAAGCCGCGGGATCGGAAGAGAAACGGCACTGACTCTTGCAGGATATGGAGCAACTGTGATCGTAAATTACTGTGGTTCCAAAGATAAAGCGGAGGCAGTTGTAGAAGAGATCATAGCAGCTGGGGGAACAGCAAAAGCATATCAGGGAGATGTATCCGATTTTGATGTGGCGAAAGAGATGATCACTCTGTAAAGAAAGAATTTGGGTCTATTGATATTCTGGTGAATAACGCCGGAATCACAAAAGATAACCTGATCATGAAGATGAGTGAAGAAGAATTTGATAAAGTCATTGAAGTAAACTTAAAAGGTGCATTTAACTGCATGAAACATGTTTCAAGAATCATGTTAAAACAGAGATCCGGACATATCATTAATATGTCTTCTGTATCTGGAGTTATGGGTAATGCAGGACAGGTCAATTACTGTGCATCAAAAGCAGGAATCATTGGTATGACAAAATCTCTGGCAAGAGAATTAGGTTCCAGAGGAATCACGGTCAATGCGATCGCTCCAGGATTTATTGAGACAGAGATGACGGATGTACTGTCAGAAGATGTGAAAGAGAATTTATTAGGAAGCATTCCATTAAAGAGAATGGGACAGACAAAAGATATTGCAGAGACAGTTGCTTTCTTAGCATCTGACAAGGCAGCATATATTACAGGTCAGACGATCAGTGTTGACGGTGGAATGGGAATGTAAAGGAGATTTTATATGAAGAGCATGAAACGTGTCGTTGTAACTGGTATGGGTGCGATCACACCGATCGGAAACAGCGTGGAAGAATTTTGGAATGGAATCAAAGAGCAGAAGATCGGATTTGCACCGATTACATATTTTGATGCAACAGAATACAAAGCTCATCTGGCTGCAGAAGTCAAAGGTTTCAACGCCAAAGATTATATGTCACCAAAAGCAGCAAGACGTATGGAATTATTTTCACAGTATGCTGTAGCTGCAACAAAAGAAGCAATCGAAGATGCGGGACTTGATCTTGAGAAAGAAGATACAACAAGAATTGGTGTATCTGTTGGATGTGGAGTTGGAAGCCTTCAGATGATCGAAACAACAACAAGAACATTAGATAAAAAGGGTCCGAACAGAGTGAAACCATTAGCAGTTCCAATGATGATCTCTAACATGGCTGCAGGAAATGTTTCTATTGCATTTGGCCTTCGCGGAAAGAGTATCAACGTTGTTACAGCATGTGCGACAGGAACACAGTCTATTGGTGAAGCATATAGATCCATTCAGGTTGGAGAAGCTGATGTAATGGTAGCCGGTGGAACAGAAGCTGCAGTATCAGAAGTTGCAGTTGGTGGATTTGCAGCGTTAACAGCTTTAAGTGGATCTGATGATCCGAAGAGAGCATCCATTCCATTTGACAAAGAGAGAGATGGATTTGTCATTGGAGAAGGATCAGGAATCGTTGTTTTAGAAAGCCTTGAACATGCACAGGCAAGAGGAGCAGATATTTTAGCAGAAGTTGTCGGATATGGTGCAACAAGTGATGCATTCCATATCACATCCCCATGTGAAGATGGAGAAGGTGCAGCAAGAGCTATGGTATTTGCAATGGATGAAGCAGGAATCACACCAGATAAAGTTGATTATATCAATGCACATGGAACAAGTACTCATGCAAATGACTTATTTGAGACAAAAGCAATCAAGAAAGCATTAGGAGAACATGCATATGATGTGAAGATCAGCTCTACAAAATCTATGATCGGTCATGGACTTGGAGCAGCTGGTGCGATTGAATTTATCACATGTGTTAAATCAATTGAAGAAGATTATATTCACCCAACCGTAGGATTAAAGGTTCCAGATGAAGAATGTGATCTTGATTATACATTAGAACCAGTAACAGATCGCAAGGTAAATTACGTTATGAGCAATTCTCTTGGATTTGGAGGACATAACGCAACACTTCTTGTGAAGAAATTTGAGGATTAATTTAGAAGGAGACTGACATGGAAGTTAAAGAAATGAAAGAATTGATCGCTGCAGTATCTTCTGCAAATGTCGATGAATTTGAATATAATAACGAAGAATTTTCAATCAGAATCGCTAAGAAAAAGGCAAAGATCGCAACAGTTGATGCATCTGTTGCCGGAGTACCAGTACAGAGTGCCGCGATCATGCCAGAACAGAATGAAGAACAGCCCGAAGAGCTTCTCTATGGAGATGAGATCAAAGCCCCACTTGTTGGTACATTTTATGTAGCACCATCAGAAGGAGCTGAGCCATTTGTATCTGTCGGTGACAAAGTCAAAAAAGGGCAGGTCATCGGAATCGTGGAAGCGATGAAACTGATGAATGAAGTAGAAAGTGAATATGAAGGAACAGTTGCAGCTGTATTAGTTGAGAATGGTGAGATGGTTGAATATGGACAGCCATTAATGGTCATCCAGTAAGAAAGGCAGAATATTTATTATGGTAATGGATATTAAAGATATTATGAATACGATCCCTCACAGAAGTCCATTTTTATTAGTGGACCGTATTGAGGAGATGGAAGAAGGAAAACGTATCGTTGGTAAAAAATGTGTGACATATAATGAACCATTTTTCGCAGGACATTTTCCACAGGAACCAGTGATGCCTGGGGTACTGATCATTGAAGCATTAGCACAGACTGGAGCTGTATGTGCACTTTCTGCAGATGAGTACAAAGGAAAGATTGCATTCTTAGGTGGAGTCAACAAAGCAAAATTCAGAGGAAAGGTTGTTCCAGGAGATGTGCTGACATTAGAAGTTGAGATGATCAAAGTCAAAGGACCAGTCGGTGTTGCACAGGGAACAGCAACTGTAGATGGTAAGAAAGTGGCATCTGCAGAGATTACATTTATGATTGGATAAGAGAGGGTTTCTTAAATGTTTAAGAAGATTTTAATTGCAAACAGAGGAGAGATCGCAGTGCGTATCATCGTGCGTGCCGTGAGATGGATATCATGTCCGTAGCAATCTGTTCTGAAGCAGATAAAGATGCACTCCATGCCCAGCTGGCAGACCAGACGATCTGTATCGGACCAGCACCTGCCAAAGACAGTTATCTTGACATGGAACGTGTACTTGGGGCTGCAATGGCAGTCGGAGCGGATGCAATTCATCCGGGATTCGGATTTTTGTCTGAGAATAGCAAATTTGTAAGAATGTGTGAAAAATGCAATATCACATTTATTGGACCATCCGCAGAAATCATTGACCGCATGGGTAACAAATCCGCAGCAAGAAAGACAATGATGGATGCTGGAGTTCCAGTAGTTCCTGGTACAAAAGATGCCGTTTATGAGGCAGAAGCAGGGCAGAAGATCGCAGATGACATGGGATACCCAGTTATGATCAAGCTTCTGCAGGAGGTGGTGGAAAGGGAATGCGTGTCTGCTATGACTCTGAAGACTTCGTACATACTTTTGAGACAGCGAAGTTAGAGGCAGAGAATGCATTTGGCGATGGAACGATGTATATTGAAAAATATATCGAAGATCCACGCCATATCGAATTCCAGATTCTTGCTGATAAATACGGAAATACGATTCATCTTGGAGAAAGAGACTGTTCTATTCAGAGAAGACATCAGAAACTGATCGAAGAATCACCATCCCCTGCGATCAGTGACGAACAGCGAAAGAAGATGGGTGAGATCGCAGTCAAAGCAGCAAAAGCAGCAGAATACTATAGTGCAGGAACGATTGAATTCTTACGTGACAAACATGGAGATTTCTATTTTATTGAGATGAACACAAGAATTCAGGTAGAGCATCCAGTGACTGAATGGGTTACAGGAATCGATCTGATCCGTGAACAGATCCGTATCGCCGCAGGAAAACATCTGACTTATACACAGGAAGATGTACATGTTCATGGACATGCGATCGAAGTGAGAATCAATGCGGAAGACACAGAACATGACTTCCGTCCAAGTCCAGGAACTGTAACAAATGTACATTTTCCAGGAGGAAAAGGAGTGAGAATTGATTCTGCATTATTCGCAGGATATCAGATTCCACCATACTATGATTCTATGATCGCAAAACTGATCGTATATGATAAAAATCGTAAGTTGGCACTTCGCAAACTCCGTAATGCATTGGGAGAACTTGTATTAGAAGGCGTGAAGACAAACATTGACTATCAGTATGAGATCATCAATGATGAAGATTTTATCGAAGGCAATGTTGATACAGGATTTATTGAACGTTTTCAGAAGAAACATCAGTCTGAAAATGAAGCTGAATAAAGAAAGTTAAGGTGAGTATCATGTCATTAAAAGATATGTTTAAGAAAAGGACATTATCACCTCAGGAGATCAAACAGGCAGAGCGTGTACGAAAAGCAAAGGACACGCTCCTTGAATTTCAGGCACCAGAAGGATTATTCCAGAAGTGTAACTGTTGTGGAAAGCCTGTATATAATGAGGATTTGATCGAAAATGATTATGTATGTCCAGTCTGTGGCAATTACTTTAGAATCCGTCCAAAGACAAGAATTGCCATGGTATTAGATAAAGATACTTTTGAAGAATGGGATGCAAAGATGGATACAAGCGATCCACTGAACTTCCCAGGATATAAGAATAAATTGGAACGCCAGCGCTCCGTAACGAATCTTGATGAAGCGGTCATCACAGGAAAAGGAAAGATTCTTGGAAAAGATGTTGTGATCGCAGTCATGGGAGCAGATTTCATGATGGGAAGCATGGGAGAAGTTGTTGGTGAGAAGATCACACGAGCAGTTGAACGTGCAACACAGATGAGATTACCAATCATCATTTTTACATGCTCTGGTGGAGCTAGAATGCAGGAAGGAATCGTATCTCTGATGCAGATGGCAAAAACATCCGCAGCATTGAAACGCCATGATGAAGCAGGATTATTATATATCACAGTATTAACAGATCCTACAACTGGAGGTGTTACAGCAAGTTTTGCAATGCTTGGAGATGTTATCTTAGCAGAACCAGGAGCATTGATCGGATTTGCGGGACCGAGAGTTATTGAACAGACGATCGGGCAGAAGTTACCAGAAGGATTTCAGAGAGCAGAATTTTTGTTAGAACATGGATTTGTAGATAAGATCGTAGAGCGCAAAAAATTAAGAAAAGTGCTGGTAACGATCATAAGGAGTTGTGAATATGAGCAGTAATTATACACCATGGGAGAGAGTGCAGATCTCAAGATCCGCAGAACGCCCAACAAGTCTTGATTATATTTCTACGATTTTTGAACGATATATGTCCTTACACGGAGACCGTTATTTTGGAGATGACAAAGCGATCGTTGGTGGATTAGCCTCTATTGGAGGAAGACCAGTGACAGTCATTGGACAGCAAAAAGGACGCTCAACCAAAGAAAATATCAAACGAAATTTTGGAATGCCATCACCAGAAGGATACAGAAAATCCCTAAGACTGATGAAACAGGCAGAGAAATTTCATCGTCCGATCATTCTCTTTGTAGACACACCAGGAGCATTCTGTGGATTAGAGGCAGAAGAAGGCGGAGTCGGAGAGGCAATCGCAAGAAACTTATTCGAGATGTCAAACATCAAAGTACCGATTCTTTCTATCATGATCGGAGAAGGAGGAAGTGGTGGAGCCTTGGCTATGGCTGTTGGAAATGAAGTATGGAGTTTGGAGAACTCTACATATTCTATTCTTTCACCAGAAGGATTTGCGGCGATTCTTTGGAAAGATGGAACAGAGCTTCTGAGGCGGCTAAGGTTATGAAGATCACGGCAGAGGACTTGAAAGAGTTAGGAGTCATCGAACAGGTGATTGAAGAACCTGAACCGGTTAGTATTGATAATATTTTGGAGATTTCTGAGCAGATGAAAGAGATGATCCTTGGATTTATTGAGAAATATGATAAGATGACACCAGAAGAACTGGTGGAACAGAGATATCAGAGATTTCGAAAATTCTGATTTGTAGTGGTTGCATGTATGAGTCAGAAAGAAGATAAGAAGAAATATTTATAAGAAAAAAAGGGTGACACTCTGCATTTTTGAAAGCGATTTGTAAAAAACGCATTCAAAAAGTGCTCATGTTGTCACCCTTTTCTCTACTTATATTCCTAAGTATATTCTTAACAGTCCAAGTATCAGTAAGTGGACAGGATAAAATAAATAATTGATCAGCTTATTCTGTTTTCCACGTTCTCCGTTATACGTAAGTACCAATCCAAATCCAAGAAGTGCCCATGGTTCTTTATACATGGATAAGAAATTAAATGGAATTGCAATAAGTTCCCTTCCATGGAAAATATAATAAAAATATCCAATTAAAATTGCATGATAATCATAGTCAAGGCTGAGAATGGCAGCAATCAGGCACATGACCGCCAGGATCACAAATGACAAGAGAAACCATAATATCTTAGGAAACTTCTCCATTTTCTTTTTTAACACGTCGATCATCCAAATTGTAACAAGTACAAGTGCTAACGTAAACATAATGTTATTCCAGTTTGGTTCAAAAAATTGCTTTGTTGTAAACAGATCAAAAGGAACTTCTGAAATTACCCCGAATACTAATAAAGTTGCAAGGTATTTAGCTCTGTTTCTTGTTTTAAAAAAACCTTCTACAAGTAAAAATGCAAAGATTGGGAATGCAATTCTACCGATAATGTCAAATATGTCACTAACTGTATTCAATCGGCCACCATTTAAATTTGGATAGATCAATGCCTTATTTGTGTGGTCGATCAGCATTGATAAAATGCAATGTATTTTAATTGTGCTCCTGATAATACTTTAATTTTATTTTTTATGGCTCTTACCCCCCCCCCGTTTTTTATAATAGATAGCAATTTATGAATGTACATCCACAAGTATTACATTCGTCATCTCGCTGATCATATCATAAAGCGGTTTCGGCAACTCACTATCCGTAATGAAATAATCAATATCTCTCCAACTCGTATACTGAACCAAAGCAGAAGTCAAAGCCTTAGAACTATCAGAGATTACGATATTTAACTTCGCATTGGAAGAATGGCCTGCTTGGTCTGTGCATCTGTGAATTCAGAAACAGCAGGTCCGTTGTGTTGTTCGAATCCGTTTGTTCCAAGAAATGCAACAGCAACTTTCAAATTACTGATAAAGCTTGTTGTCTGGAATCCTTCGATTGACATATTAGATGGATTCAGCTGTCCTCCAGTGATGATCGTTGTGTTGTCACTGTTTAATAATACATTTGCCGCACTTAAAGAAGAAGTAACAATCGTGCAGCCAGATCGTTTCGCCAAAAGTTGGGCAAGATGTACGATCGTACTTCCAGAATCCAGATAAATAACTCCAGTTGATGGAATGAATTCTAATGCTTTTTCGCATAACTTAATCTTTGTTTCAGCATTTTTGTTAATTCTTGTTTCAACTGGGATATTGCCAAATTCATAAATGGAAGTTGCACCTCCGTGGCTTCTCTGTGCAGCCCCGATTTCAGTAAGATAAGCAAGGTCACGGCGGATGGTTTCTCGGGATACTTGAAAATATTCAGCAAGCTGACCGATCTTTACACTTCCGTTATCATGTAAAAGTTTTAAAATTTCTTTTTGCCGTTCGGCAGCAATGATTTTTCCCATAATAATTTCCTTTCCCGTATCATTTATAATTATATATTATATTATTTATAGCATGTAGTCAAATGAAAATATGATAAAATGTGGCAAAGTGTGGCGAAAATAAAGATTGAAATGTATAAAAGAAAGATTATTACTAAGAAAAATGGTTAAAATAAGCAAGAATAAGAAGTATATAATATACAGAAATAAGTGGATAAATGTGGAGGCAATGTAAAATATGCAATAAAATTACACAAAAACGCAAAATAATAATTGACTTATGTTAAAGAGTAATATATTATAATATCATAAAACAATAAAATAACACAAAACAACAAATTTAATCAGGAGGATGTGCATGGAAGCTAAGAAATTAAGGATCATTATTGACGAGCTGTCAAATTTTGTGGAATGGTGCAGGAAGAAGAAGTTCAGAAGTTAGCAGATGAGGTGAAAACAGCGAACAAGATATTCCTGGCAGGAGCAGGGCGTTCTGGACTTGCGGCAAGAGGTTTTACAAATAGGTTGTTACATATGGGATTTGATGTACATTTTGTAGGAGAAATCTCATGCCCACCAATTAAAGAAGAAGATCTGATCATTCTTGGTTCAGGATCGGGAACAACCAAGAGTCTGATTGTTATGGGAGAGAAAGCAAAAGGTGTGGGAGCAAGGATCGCAACTGTAACAATGTTCCCAGAGCATACGATCGGACAGATGGCAGACGTGATCGTAACAGTTCCAGGATCAACACTTAAAAAAGCAGAAGGTGAAAAAAATCTGGCAGAATCAGTTCAGCCAATGGGAAATCTTTTCGAGCAGATGAGTTGGCTTGTATATGACAGTACGATCATGGTACTGATGGATGAATTACATCAGACAAGTGAAGAGATGATGGGACGACATACAAACTTAGAGTGAATGTCATAAAGAATATCAGGAGGATGACAAGATGAAAGCGGTACATTTTGGAGCAGGTAAAATCGGAAGAGGATTCATAGCAGATCTTTTACATGATACAGGATATGAGATCACATTTGTGGATGTAAATGAAAAACTAAATGAAGAATTAAATAAATACCACAACTACTATTTATATGTAATTGAAGAAGATTACAAACGAAAAGAAATCGATAAAGTATCAGCATTATCACCAATCACACAGAAAGATGATGTGACACAGGCAATCGTCGATGCTGATCTTGTAACAACAGCAGTTCTTGCAGATAATTTTCCAAAGATCGCAGCCAATGTTGCAGCAGGATTAAAAACAAGGTTGAACGCTGGAAAAGAAAAAGTAAACGTGATTCCATGTGAAAATGCGTTGTTTTGTGGAGACATGTTAAAAGCAGAGGTCGTGAAAACAGGAATTATTACAGAAGAAGAAATTGATCAGATCGCAACAATTCCAAACACAGCAGTTGACCGTATGGTATTTGGAACAGACAGAGATGGAAGAGATGGAATTGAGATTGGTAAAGACTATGAACTTGCAATCGAAGTAGACAAGTTAAAAGATTCATCTAATCTGCCGATCAAAGGAGCAGAATACACAGATAATCTTCAGAAATATCTGGAAAGAAAATTATATACTATTAACTGCGGACATGCATGGTCAGGATATATGGCTCATTTGATGGGATATGATATCATTCAGGATTATTTCGCATCTGAAGAAAATGTAGAGATGACTAGAAATGTTATGTTAGAAGTAGCAGGACTTTTGGAAAAGAAACATGGATTTACACATCAGGAAATGGTAGATTATATTGATTTCGCATTAAATCGATTCCTGACACCAGGAGTTGTTGATACAGTTGCACGTATTTCCAGAGCACCGATCCGTAAGCTTGGACACGAGGATCGTCTGGTTGGACCAGCATATCAATGTGAAGAAAAAGGACTGGACAACAGCGAATTATTAAAAGGAATCGCAGCAGCATTCTTATTTGATGTAAAAGAGGATGAACAGTCTGTAGAACTTCTTGCATATGTCAAAGAAAATGGAATTGAAAAGGCAGTTCCACATTATACAGGAATTGAAGCTGGAAGCAGAATGTATGATGAGATCATCAAATATTATAATGAATTAAAAGGAAAATATAACAGATAATTAAATGGGATTTTTAGGAGGATCATAAGATGAAATTACAGTTAGCATTAGACGAAATGAAAACAGAAGAAGCAGTAAAATTAGTAGAAAAAGTAGAAGATTACATTGACATCATTGAAATTGGAACACCAATTTGCTTAGATGCAGGAAACGATGCTGTTGCCAGATTAAAAAAAGAATTCCCAGACAAAGAAGTCTTAGCAGACTGCAAGATTATGGATGGTGGATATCTTGAAGCAGAAAATGCAATTAAAGCAGGAGCTGATTATGTAACAGTATGTGCAGCAGCAGATATCTTAACAGTCAAAGGTGCATTTAAAGCAACACAGGATTATGGAAAGAAATTAGTTGTAGATATGATCACAATCGCAGATATCCCAGCCAAAGTTGCAGAATTAGAAGAAATCGGAGTTGATGTGATCGCAGTACATACAGGAGCAGATGCCCAGGCAGTTGGGAGAGAACCAATCAATGACCTGAAAGTGATGAAAGAATGCTCAAAGAAAGCAGCAATCGCAGTAGCAGGAGGAATCAGCAGCAAAACAATTGAAAAATATGTTGCATTAAATCCAGAGATCGTTATTGTAGGATCAGCAATTGGAAATGCAGAAGACCCAGTAGCAGAAGCAAAAGCAATTAAAGAAGCTTTAGTATAAGATTAATATTTAGAAAGAGAACCTGAAAGAAGGTGGAAAGCAGATGCAGAGATTAAAGATTTAATGATGGATCCGGCAAAACCGATCGGAATGAAGAATTATTAGGAATTAGATAAAATAGGAGGAACCGATAAGATGGAAGAAGCAAAAAACATTTTTTTGATCCTTGACGAATTACGGGAAAATGCCAAGCAGGTCGATAATGATGGGTTGAAAGCTGTGGAAACTTTAATTACAGAAGCAAATAGAATTTTCATCGGAGGAGCAGGACGCTCTGGATTCTGTGCCAGAGGATTTTCAAACAGACTGATGCATCTTGGATATACTGTATACTTTGTAGGAGAACCTACAACGCCATCCATTCAGGCAGGAGATCTTTTGATCGTAGGATCAGGATCAGGAAATACAGCAAGTCTTGTATCCAATGCAAAGAAAGCAAAAGATCAGGGAGCAAAAGTAGCAACATTGACCATGTTCCCAGAGAACAAGATTGGATCTATGGCAGATGCGATCATCAAGATTCCTGGAGTTACAGAGAAATGTGCGGACCAGAATGAAGGTGGAAGTGTGCAGGCATCAGGATCTTCTTTTGAAGAATTATGCTGGATCACATATGACGCAATGGTTATGGATCTGATGAAGATCACAAACCAGACAGATCAGGATCTGTTCAAACGTCATGCAAATATGGAATAAATAAAAAGAAAAATAGCGGAGATGGGTATGGAAAGAAAGCTTGTCTTCGCTTTTTTGTTTATGGAAAAGGAGGCATATATGCAGACAGTAAAACTATCCAATGGAATTGAGGTGCCAGTATTAGGATTTGGAACATGGCAGTTAAAAGGTGTGAAATGTACAGAAATGGTTGAATATGCATTGAAATCAGGATACAGAGCTATAGATACAGCACAGGTATATTTAAATGAAGAAGCAGTCGGAGAAGGAATCCGAAGATCAGAAATTGATAAATCCGAGATTTTCTTGACAACTAAAGTCCGTAACCGATTTCAAGGATATGACACGACATTAAAAGCAGTAGAAGCATCCCTGCAGCGTTTTGGTTTAAATCAGATTGACCTCTTTCTTGTTCACTGGCCGGGAAAAAGAACGTATCTTCCAACATGGAAAGCATTGGTAAGATTCTATGAGGAAGGATTGATTCGCTCGATCGGGGTCAGCAATTTTTATCCAGAACATTTGGAAACCTGTGCGCAGGAAACAGGAATTATGCCAATGATCAACCAGATAGAAATGCATCCATATTTGATCCAGCATGAAATTGTAGATTATTGTGAGGAAAATCATATTGTTTTGGAATCATGGAGTCCGTTATCAGCAGCAGGACAGTCAAGGAAAGATCCAAAAATGCATTGATCCATCCAAAACAGAAGAAGATTGTGAAAATAAAAATCCCATGGAAGATCCACTGATCAAAAAGATTGCGCAAAAACATGGCAAAACACCAGCACAGATTATCTTGAATTGGCACGTGCAAAAAGGATTTGTAGTTGTTCCAAAATCATCCAATCCAAAAGGATTCTGCAGAATATGGAGATCTTTGATTTTGAGCTGACAGAGGAAGAGATGAAAGCCATTGATGAATTGACAAAACGACAGATTCGGATCGGCGATGATTCAAGATACTATGAATTTCCATTATTAAAAGATTTGATTGCACAAGGAAAAGAACTGGAAAGAGATTCTTTTGGAAATATTTTATAAAAAAGATCTATGAAACAGAAAGATAATTTGCAAGAGATTGAAGCATGAATAATGAAAGTGATTGTAGAAGAAGTATGATAATCAGATATGAAATAAAAAACAAAATAAAAATTGCAAAACGAGTTTTTTCCATATATAAATAAGGAAAGAACTCGTTTTCAATTTATGACAAAAAATATAAAAACAAGATTATCTTGTGTCTAAAACGGTAATACTCATACAGAAAACACTACATTTTGTATTTATCAAAAACATGCAAAAAAATCGAAAAACCCTTGCATTAATTTGAAACATCATATATAATAGCAAATGTTGTGACCTTGATAGCGTTGAAGCGTTGAGGTTGCTGTAGAGGCAAAAGCCTTTGCAGGTTTTCCGTGGAGCGAATGTCAAGTTGTTAAAACTGGCGACAAGTCACTGTACGAATATACAATCTATTGAATACCGGTGTAGTCCGGAATAGAGACGCAGTGTGTAGATTTCACGATACACACGGAGGAGTGTACAGTCACCACTTGTCGTGCTACAAAAACATTTATAGTACGAAAAGGAGGCGGCTTTTTTTATGGCAGCAAGTCAGGTAATGAGAATTACATTAAAAGCATACGATCATCAGTTAATCGATGCAAGCGCAAAAAGCATTATTGAAACAAGTTAAGAAGACAGGATCTAAGGTGAGTGGACCAGTTCCAATGCCAACTAAGAAAGAGATCATCACAATTCTTAGAGCGACTCACAAATATAAAGATTCCAGAGAGCAGTTCGAACAGAGAACTCACAAAAGACTGATTGATATCATCACACCATCACAGAAAACAGTTGATGCATTATCTAAATTAGAAGTACCAGCTGGTGTGTACATTGATATCAAGATGAAAAACAAATAGGTAATCCCTACAGGGTTATGAGTAAATGAGGTATCCCCTTAAGCTTGTAGCGTCTAGGATGATTACAACGTTAAGCGTTATAATCCGCTGTAGATTAAATAGGAGGAACAATCAAAATGAAAAAAGCGATTTTAACAACAAAAGTTGGAATGACTCAGATTTTCAACGAAGATGGAGTTTTAACTCCAGTTACTGTATTACAGGCAGGACCTTGTGTTGTTACTCAGGTAAAGACAGAAGAGAATGACGGATACAGCGCAGTTCAGGTTGGTTTTGTTGACAAGAAAGAAAAAGGAATCAACAAACCACAGAAAGGACACTTCGATAAAGCAGGAGTTGCACCAAAAAGATTCGTAAGAGAATTCAGATTTGAGAATGCTGAAGAATACACAGTAGGTCAGGAAATCAAAGCTGACATCTTCGCAGCAGGAGACAAAATCGATGCAACTGCTACATCAAAAGGTAAAGGATATGCTGGTGGTATCAAACGTCACGGTTTAAATCAGGTCCATCTGCCCATGGTTCTAAATATCATCGTCATGCAGGTTCTAATGGTATGGCTTCTGATCCTAGCAAAGTATTCAAAGGAAAGAAAATGCCAGGACAAATGGGAGCAGAAAGAGTTACTATTCAGAATCTTGAAATCGTAAAAGTTGACGCTGATCAGAACATTATTTTAGTTAAAGGTGCCGTACCAGGACCTAAAAAATCTTTAGTAATGTTAAAAGAATCAGTAAAGGCGTAGGTCTTTAGAAGAAAGGAGGACTATATAAGATGGCAACAGTATCTGTATTAAATATGGAAGGCAAAGAATGTTGAGAATTAGAATTAAATGACAACATCTTT
>ENA-OQIC01000392-OQIC01000392.1-human-gut-metagenome-genome-assembly--contig:-NODE-392-length-19809-cov-1.852657_pt1 | contig 19809 bp, 21 predicted proteins | sample MGYA00242572_ERZ504736 | MGnify/ENA primary metagenome ERZ504736 (study PRJEB26092, sample SAMD00036201) | human gut metagenome | host: Homo sapiens | study: EMG produced TPA metagenomics assembly of... | reverse complement strand
AAATAACACTTTATCCATTACCTAAAACAAAGACGAACATGTTTTCGTAACATACTTTATCTTTCTATATGAGGCTTTTATCTACTTGGTATATTATAAATAAATGAACGCTCCAATTCATCAACTCACAATCTGTCGATCGCTTATCACATAATTCACTCCACTTCTTTCGAACAGATTATCTAGAATCGTTGTTATTTCCTTCTCATTTAGATGATATATCAGCTTTTTTGTTCAATTACCGATCTCTTATTATTAAAGAAAGCGGTATTCCGTTTTTGATTCGATCTCATTCAAGACTTCTTCTACTGATACATTTTTTAGATCTAATGAAAGTGTAGTCATTTGTGAATAGCCTATAGAAGCAAAAGCTCTCATTACACTACAGATCAGTAATAGCAGGCATATTCTTATAATACTAAAGATTTTAGTGGCAAATAGTCGCCGTTTAATTTCATCAAATGAAACTGATTTCATAATTTTGTTGTGTTTAGTTAGAAAATAAGGTTATAAAATTTTACGACTAAGCTTCATAAAAGGGAGGATGTACGAGATCTTCCCTTTTTTATCCTAAATTCGTGGCATGATATAATTTTCCTGCTCCTCCTTTATTCCATAGGCAATTTCTATTTACAGGTTAACAAACAAATAGTCTTTACATATATAAGACGGATCAACTTTAGAACCCCACATAAAATAAAACGTATTTTTTCGCTCCCTATCTAATTTTATAGACTTCTATCCTTTGTTTCTTATAATGATGATGCATCTACCTTCCGGTTGGAATATTCATAACGAATCGGAGCGGTCAAACGCAGAAGGCATAAGATCTCATCCAAAGATTCTTGCCTAAAAGTGGTCCGATAAAGTTGATGAGCTATATCCGTGTCTTTTAAAATAATGTCAACATTAAATGTCTGCCCGATCTTCTTGAACACACATTCCAAAGGATCATCCCAGAAAACTAAAGCCCCGTCTTTCCATGCGTACCATTTATAAGGGTCAATGCGCATAATTTGCGCTAGAGAAGGTATCAAGTTATAACCCACAGCCAAATAACATTCTTTAGGGAAATGTTGTGATCAATGCAGACAAAAATCTCTCAGATAATGACGAAGTAGCCCCAAGGCCTTACCTACCTTACCTCCACCGTACGTTCAGAAACATTTAGCTTTACCGCTATTTCCTTATACTTCAACTGTTCGAAACGACTCATCTCGAAAGCTTCCCGGCAAGCTATAGGCAATTTATCCAAGGCTTCTCGCAAATGATCGTATAAGTCTGAATATAATATATAATTCTCCGTATCAATATCATCTAGTTCCAGATGGGACAAAATAATGGATTCATGCTCCCGAACAACATACCGATGCCGTATCTCATCCAAACAACTGTTTCGTACGGAAGCCAGAAGATAGGATTTAAAAGAAGTCTCTATTATTAGGCTCTCACGATCATTCCAAACCTTTAGGAATACTGATTGTACGACATCCTCACTAATATTTCTCTCTCCTAAATAGCTACCAGCAAACATCACAAGATCTTTGTAATAAGCCATAAATAAATGGGAAAAAGCATTTTTATTCCCCCGTCTAAGCTCTACAAGCAGAAACTGTTCCTCCATATTATAGTTATCTTATCTCCTTATTTCAACCTTTCCTAATCACAAAATGACAAATAAAAAAATAATCGTTCCTGTTTAACCGCTAAATGTAACTCATATTTTAATAGAAACAACATTTCAACTCTTTTTACACATTTACAAACCCTAAAGCTAAATAAAACTATCAATATTTTTTTAAAGAAGTTGCAAAGAATATCTTGTTGGTTTCGGCATAAAAAGGCTTTTCAAGTGGTAAGCTATTCATTTTTAGAGTTGTATGTTACCGGCTAGGTATAGCCGTTAGTTATTCACTCGACAAGCCGTAGGTTATTCATTTTAGCCGCCAATGGCAGGACCCGTTTCCTGGTTATTAGGCTATACGGACACATGTTTCCCATATTTTTAAGTAATCTACCATCACGATGTACTTGAAGAATCTATCTCCGCCGGGAATTTCAGAATTATAAATATCTTCTAAAAGGAAGAGATGGGGAATATTCCATCTCTTACCCTATCTATTTGTTGTCTAATTTATTTCACAACCACCTTAACAGTTTCCTCGCCAACCGTTACGAATACAGCAGCGGCCGGAGCAGCAATAGTAGCGTTGTCGGAAGTAAGAACCGTCGTAGCAATATAATATACAACGGCCTTACCGTCATCAGCGATCGCAGAGATGATCTTATGTCCGATAGACATTTCAGCGTAAGCATCTTTCTTACCCTCTACCAAAGAGAAAATCATTCCTTATGATCATGCCAGAAGTACTTCCAAAAGTAAGGGGCAGTAAAAGGCGTATCAGTTAGCCATGCGAAAAAGGTATCTTAGTTTCATTGAGAAAGTATCCTAAGTTCATTGGCGAAGTATCTTAGGTGCATGGGGCGATGAAGATACGATACTTTTTTCATGAGCACCTTGTGTTAGTATCGGTGTCGTCATACGCAACTACCGGCGTAGGCTGGGACTACTCGTGCAGGTTCTAAGCTCTAGTATTTATCGCTTGTGCCGATACGGATGAAATTCACCTCGATCAAAAGAGTGAGAATGGTTAACTCATACACCTATCCCCACTGAGGTTCTACGGCCCCAAGAATAAATATCATGTGTTAATAATATCAAATCCATAAAAGTTATATTAAACTATTTTGAATGAACCATGTCTATCTTTTCGTAATTGTAAACAATGTAATCCATATAGTTATGAAATCGGGAAAGTGCCTTTTGATGTTGTTGATGATCCTTTTTTCACCGATGGCTTTCGCACAGCAAAGCGGTGTTAATGTTACCGGATCTGTCGTTGAGCAAGGTAGTGATACCCCCATCGAGCAAGCAACGGTACGATTGCTGAACGTAAAAGACAGTGCCATGGTACGAGGTGTGGTGAGCGCCCGTAATGGTAGTTTTACCTTGAAAAACGTAAAGAAAGGAAGTTATTTACTACACATCACATTCATCGGATACGATCCATTGTACCAACCCTTGCAAATCACCGGAAAGAAAAATCCCGTAAACGTAGGTAAACTCGAATTAAGCGACGGAGCGATCGAGTTGGGAGAAGCCGTAGTTATAGGTAAGGCACCCGAGGTTACCGTTCGCAACGACACTGTGGAATACAACGCGGATTCTTATAAAGTAACCGAAGGCTCCGTTTTGGAGGATTTATTGAAAAAGATGCCCGGTGTGGAGGTAGATAGCGAAGGCAAGATCACCGTCAATGGAAAAGAGGTGAAAAAGGTAATGGTGGACGGAAAGGAGTTCTTCTCCGATGACCCGAAAGTGGCCTCCAAGAATCTTCCAGCCAAGATGATCGATAAATTCAGGTACTTGATAAAAAAAGCGATATGGCCCAAATGACTGGCTTCGACGATGGAGAGGAAGAGACCGTCATCAACCTAACCGTGAAACCCGGCATGAAGCAAGGTTGGTTTGGCAACGCATATGGCGGATACGGAAGTAAAGATCGGTATGAAGGCAACGCATGGTCAATCGTTTCGTGAATAATGACCAGATCACGTTCATGGGGGGAACGAATAACACGAATAATATGGGCTTTTCCGATCTAGCCTCAACAATGTTCTCCGGTATGGGAGGCGGTGGAGGTCGACGAGGAGGTTTCGGAGCGGGTAGCGGTATCACCTCTTCCGGAAACGCAGGTTTGAATTTCAGCAAGGAATTCAAGCCGGATAAACTAACTCTTGGGGGAAATACTCGTTATTCCCATTCCGACAATGACGCTCGCAGCAAGAGCGACCGGCAGAATATTCTTCCCGGAGATAGTTCCTCCTACGATAATAGCGAGGCGATGAGCCGTACGAAGAGCGATAACTTTGGCGTAGACTTTCGCTTGGAATGGAAACCGGACACGATGACTCAACTTACCTCTTCCGCCCTGGAGATTCAGCCTCAGCCATAGCATGAATGACAATTTCAGTGATGCTACCACCTTGGATAACGAACGGGATACGTCAATACCAACAAATCCAGCAATTACTCGGAAAGTAACGGGTACAACCTAAATGCCAGCATCGATTTCAGCCGTAAGCTGAATAACAAAGGGCGTGTGTTCAGCGCCACCCTTTCCGGAGGCAATAGCGATTCGTACAGTGACGGCATGAACCGTTCCGACATCGTTTATTTCAACCAGACTGATGCCTTGAAGAATAGCATTATCGACCAGCGCTCACGTTACGACAACAAAGGTTTCAATTACCGGGCCTACGTATCGTGGGTAGAACCGATCGGGCATAATAATTTCATCCAAGCCACTTATAGCATCAGCCAACGGAAACAAGAAGCCTTGAAGAATGTTTACAACCAAGACGCTGATGGTATATATAATGTATTAGATTCCGCCTATAACCAAAGCTATCGTAATAACTTTATCAGCCAGCGGGCCAGCTTGAGCTTCAAGTCTCAACGGGCAAAGTTCAACTACACGATCGGCTTGAATCTGGACCCATCCTATTCCAGCAGCGAGAATTTCGTTGGCGACACGACCTTATCCAAGATAACCCGTAAGGTGGTCAACCTCTCCCCGATGGCTCAATTCAACTATATGTTCGATAAGCGTACGAATCTTCGTATCATGTATAATGGCCGTACCAGCCAACCGAGCATGACTCAATTACAACCGGTAGCGGATATCTCGGACCCGACGAATATCACGATCGGTAACCCGGATTGAATCCCCGCTATACGAACAACGTATTTATTCGTTTCCAACAGTTCACGCCGGAGAAACAACGGGCCTTCATGATCATGGCAAACGGTAGTTATATCATCAACGATATCGTAAGTTATACCTCTTATAACCAAGAGACAGGTGTAAAGACCACCACTTACAAAAACGTAAATGGCAACTATAGTGGCAACGTCCGTATGATGTTGAACACCCCCTTGAAGAATAAGAAATTCTCCATCAACTCCATGACAATGGCCTCGTTCGCTAATAGCAACGGATATATCAACGAGGAGAAGAATACGAACCGGAATCTCATATTGTCCGAACGTGGTGGTATCGACTTCCGCTCCTCTTATCTGGATCTGGGCGTAAACGGAATATTCGTTACAATGCCACCAGCAACTCCCTGCAAAAGGAAAATAACCAAAACACCTTCAATTACGGAGCCGGCGGTTACACGACAATCTATCTGCCCCTCAATTTCAAGATAGAGAGTGACGTGAACTGGTCTACCAACTCTGGCTACGGGGACGGATTCAAACAGAACGAAGTCCTATGGAATGCCTCAGCCTCCAAGTCTTTCTTAAAGAATAACCAAGGGACGCTCCGTTTCAAGATCTACGACATCCTGCAACAACGAAGCAATATCTCCCGTTCCGTTACCGCTAGCTATATACAAGACTCAGAATATAACACGCTAGGCAGTTATTTCATGGTACACTTCATCTATCGGTTCAGCATCTTCAAAGGCGGAGCCAGTGCCAGCGACGTGAAAACGCCGGGTAGAAGCGGACGGGGAAGAGGTCCGATGGGTCCTCCTCCGGGACATCGATTTTAATCCCCTAAGTGGAGACTTTATAAAGTCCGGGCGCAACAAAGAACGCACCGGACTTGTTTTTACTTAGGATAATATATAAAAAACTTAGGATAAAATAACGCTAACTAGTGCATTAACAGCGGAGTTTCAATGCTTAGCTAGCATACATCCTCTATGCCCACAAAGTATTATTAACATTTTAAACGGATTATTTTTACCTTTTTTGTGTAAATATTAACTAAAACATACGTTATTTGTTGCAATATTAAGAGAAAGATATTGATATGAGGAAGTCGACAATTTGGTTGCTTGCGGTAGTTATGGCTTTTGCCTTCGCCGGGTTATTATACCTACAGGTAAACTATGTGAGCATTATACTTAAGACACGCAGCGAACAGTTCAATGAGACTGTCAAAAGAAGCCTGCGCCAAGTATCTAAGAATCTGGAATTGGATGAGACCCGTAAATACCTCGAGGATGATATCAACCGGGATGAGACAAATTTCATGTATCAAAATGCCCCGGATGCCCAAAGCCTAGGACAAGTGATCAACCATGAGAAATACCAATTACAGATCAAGGATTCTAATGGAACCGTTCAACAAATAGAGATGCAAAGTTTTAGCGCCCATAAGTTCGAGCCGCTCTCTTCCTTGTCAAAACGGCAGTCTGCCAACAGCATCGTAAACACATCTAAAGATTTACAGAAGACACTAAAAAGACGTTACCAGTACCAAGGTGGACTGATAGAGGAGGTGATTTACAACATCTTATACACCGCGAATCTAAAGCCGATTGAGGAACGTATAGATTTTAAAAAGCTGAACAATTACTTAAAAACAGAATTTATTAACAACGGTTTGAACTTGCCGTTTGTGTTTTCTGTTATTAACAAAGATGGAAATGTAGTATACCAGAGCGGAGAATTCCAAAAGCAACCGATCGCCTCTGACGTGATCACCCAAGTGCTTTTCCCGAACGATCCCCCATCGAAACTAAACTACCTGAGAGTTTATTTTCCGACGAAAGGGGATTATATCTCAAGCTCTATTACTTTCATCGTTCCATCGGTTATATTCTCATTGATCCTGTTGATAACCTTCGTCTTCACGATTTACATCGTATTCCGTCAGAAGAAGTTATCCGAGATGAAAAACGACTTTATCAACAACATGACGCACGAGTTGAAGACACCGGTATCCACGATCTCGCTCGCCGCCCAGATGTTGAAGGATTCGGATATAACGAAGAGTCCGGACGTATTCAAGCATATATCCGGCGTAATCAACGACGAGACGAAGCGATTGAGCTTCTTGGTCGAGAAAGTGCTACAGATGTCTTTGTTCGAACGACAGAAAGCAGCGCTTAAATTGAAAGAAATTGACGCAAATGATTTGGTAGCGAACGTGGCTAACACCTTCGTTTTAAAGGTCGAGAAGTACGGCGGTACAATGGATATAGACCTGCAAGCTACAGAATCGGATATATATGTGGATGAAATGCATATCACCAATGTATTGTTCAACTTGATGGACAATGCGGTTAAATACCGCCGCCCGGAAGTTCCGCTTACATTGATGGCACGCACTTGGAACGAGAACGGAAAGCTGTTGATCTCCGTGGAAGATAATGGTATCGGTATCAAGAAAGAATATCTGAAAAAGGTATTCGACCGTTTCTTCCGCGTACCGACAGGCAACGTACATGACGTGAAAGGGTTCGGCCTCGGACTCGCTTACGTACGTAAAATTATTGAGGACCACAAAGGTACGATCCGTGCTGAAAGTGGTGCCGGAAACATTGGAACAAAATTTATTATTACTTTACCTCTTATAAAAAGTTAGTTATGGAAGAAAAACTAAAGATCTTCTTTTGTGAAGACGATGAGAATTTAGGAATGCTTTTAAGAGAATACTTACAAGCTAAAGGGTATGTAACGGACCTATTCTCTGACGGAGAAGCCGGATACAAAGGTTTTACCAAAGGTAAATACGATCTTTGTGTGTTGGATGTCATGATGCCAAAGAAAGATGGTTTCACCTTGGCACAAGAAATTCGCTCTATCAATCCTGATATCCCTATTATCTTCCTTACAGCCAAGACTATGAAGGAAGACATCTTGGAAGGATTCAAGATCGGTGCGGATGACTACTTGACAAAACCGTTTAGCATGGAAGAGCTATTGCTTCGTATCGAGGCTATCCTTCGCCGTGTGAAAGGTAAGAAGATGAAAGATATTCCTTCTACAAGTTAGGAACTTCTTGTTCGATACCCAAAAACAAACGTTGCTATCGGCGACAAGGTTACGAAACTTACTACGAAGGAATGCGAATTATTAAGCTTGTTGTGCGCCCATGCAAATGAGATCCTTGAGCGTAACTACGCCTTGAAGACAATCTGGGTAGACGATAACTATTTCAACGCTCGTAGCATGGACGTTTATATCACGAAATTACGTAAATTGTTGAAAGACGATCCGGGTATCGAGATCATCAACATCCACGGCAAGGGTTATAAATTAATCACTCCTTCCGGGGAGGAACAAGCCCGTGAGGAAGGCATACAAGTGCTTTAATTCACTTGAACAATAACGACAGAAAAGGCTGGCTAAATGTAAGCCAGCCTTTTTTATACTTTCTTTCTTTTCCAGACTAAGAAGATCCCGAAAACGATCAATGTAACTAGTAGCCCCAAAAGTTGAGAAAAACCGGAGGAAAGACCAAACCCTTCCGGAGCTACAAAAATATAGGTAGAACATACCGCCGTCATGAATAAGGCGGGAATCAAGGTTATCACATATAATTTCTTTGCTTGTACCAAATATACGGTTAAGGCCCATAGGGTAAATACTGCCAACGTCTGGTTACTCCATGCGAAATAACGCCAGATCATATCGAAGCCATCCTTATCTTTTTGACTATATAATAAGATTCCTATCGCAACGATAAACATGGGAATACAGATCATCAGACGTTTGACCACCGTTTTTTGCTCCATTTGCAGGAAGTCTGCGACAATCAGACGAGCCGAGCGGAAAGCCGTATCGCCAGAAGTAATCGGAGCTGCTATCACACCCAGTATCGCTAATACACCTCCGACAGCGCCCAGCCACTCTTTTGTGATACTGTCTACTACGACAGCGGCATTGTTCTCCTCCATTCCGTTATTATGGAAGAAATACGTAGCGGCGGCGGCCAGATCAAGGCTACGATACCTTCGGTAATCATCGCTCCGTAAAATACGGGACGGGCGTATTTCTCACTTTTCATGCAACGGGCCATCAATGGACTTTGGGTAGCATGAAAGCCAGAGATAGCGCCACAAGCGATACTAACAAACATGATCGGAAAAATAGGCAAGCCTCCCGGATGCGTATTACTAAGTCCATCCGTAATCTCAGGTAACGGCGGCTGGTTAATAAATAACATAACCAAGATACCTACGGCCATAAATAGCAAAGCGATGGCGAATAATGGATAGATCTTTCCGATAATCTTATCAACAGGTAATAGAGTAGCCAGTATATAATAAATGAATACGACGATAATCCAGAACGTAGCATCTAGATATTCCGGAGTCAGTTTAGCCAGCAACCCTGCAGGCCCAGCTACGAAAACAGCACCCACCAAGATCATCAAGATAACCGTAAAGCCCCGCATAAATTGCTTAAAGTTGTTCCCCAGATACCGTCCGATCAATTCAGGAAGACTTTCTCCATCATGCCGCAACGAAAGCATTCCCGATAGGAAATCATGGGTAGCGCCCGCAAATATACTTCCCAATACGATCCAAAGGAAAGAAGCTACCTAAATTTAGCCCCATGATAGCGCGAAATCAGGTCCCAGGCCCGCTAATATTCAAAAATTGAATCATGAAAATCTTCCAAGTAGGCAAGTATATAATCGACACCATCTTGTTTCGTGAAAGCGGGAGTAACCCGGGAGGGATCTACGCCAAACACCCGCTCGACAAATTTACCATACGTAAAATATCCAACGATAAGGGCTATCAGACAACATGTAAAAGTAATCATGGTTTTCTAAAGAATTAAATTGTCAAAGGAAACGGTATATACGAGAAAACCGTACCAAGGGCATTCTAACGAGTAATTGTCAGAATGCCTTAGTGCGGTCTTCGTATGAATCAATTAATTAAGTAAACGCTTAACCGTCTCGGAAATCATCCGTCCTTCGGCTCTTCCTGCCAATGCTTTTGAGGCTACACCCATTACCTTACCCATATCTTTCGGGCCAGCGGCACCGACTTGAGCGATAATAGCTTCAATTCTTTCTCCAATTCCTCGGCAGACATTTGTTGAGGTAAATATTTCTCAATCACTTTTACTTGCTCCAACTCAACATCCGCTAGGTCTTGACGGCCCTGTTGCACATAAATCGTAGCGGAATCTTTCCCTTGTTTCACCAACTTCTGCATGATCTTCAAGGCATCCGCATCCATCAGCGTATCATTGGCTCCCGGAGCGGTTTTCGCTTCCAAGAAAAATTTCTTTACATTTCTCAATGTCTCCAAGGCGACTTTATCTTTCGCTTCATAGCGTTTTTAATGTCTTCACTGACTTGTTCAAATAAATCCATATCCTTATTATATTATTAACTATCGGAAACTGATCACTTGTTTACCCCCCCGCTGAGAATCTTGGCGAGGTTGGTTAGCCGGTTGCTTCGCCGTTGTCGGAGCCGATACTTGAATACCTCTCCCGCTACTTTGGAACGGGCACGGGCTACGATCTTCGGATCCCGGTTATAAGTCGGATTATCCTCTATCAAAGCGATCAAGCATCATCATCCAACTCTTCCTGAGTCAAAACTACCGCTTTCGCACGAGAGGTAAAACGACCCGCCTTTTGTGCGGAAGCACCATAATATTTACCAATCAAATCACGCTCCTTACGCTCTTTCTCGATTCGCTCTTCTTCTAAGCGCAATTCTTCTTCCGTCATCTGAGCGGCTTCATTCCTGCGTTTATCAGCGATCAATGGAATATCATCCATCGTAAATCCAGTAGCGAGGATCGTCATTTTCACTTTATTACCTAATGTATTATCCACGGCAGTACCCCAGATAACCTCTATATCACGGTTGAACTCGGACATAAAGTTATGCACGTCGTTCATCTCCTCCATGCGCAACTCGGCTTCCTCGCTGAAATATACGTTGAACAGGATTTTCTTGGCGTTCTTTACGTCGTTGTTGCTTAATAGCGGAGAATTCAGAGCGTCTTCCACCGCTTGGCGAACACGTCCTTCTCCTTCACCAAAACCATTACTCATCAAAGCGACACCACCATCTTTCATCGTGGTGTTAACATCGGCGAAGTCGAGGTTGATAATACCCGGAAGCGTAATGATCTCCGCGATACTCTTGGCGGCGATCGTCAAGGTATCATCGGCCTTGCCGAAAGCGTTCATCACGGAAAGGTCCGAATAAATCTCACGCAAACGCTCGTTATTGATCACCAATAAGGCATCCACGTTCTTCGCGATCTCCTCCACACCATTCAAGGCCTGTATAATCTTACGCTCACCCTCGAACAAGAAAGGAATGGTTACGATACCTACCGTCAATATTCCCATATCCTTCGCGATACGAGCGATAACCGGAGCGGCACCCGTACCGGTACCACCACCCATACCGGCGGTAATAAATACCATCTTCGTACCGTCGTTCAACATACCTCGAAGATCGTCCAGACTCTCCTCGGCCGCCATCATCGCACGTTCCGGCTTATTGCCCGCGCCCAATCCCTGCGTGATCTCACGTCCCAGCAATAACTTGATAGGAACATCCGAACGGTTCAAGGCTTGATTATCCGTATTACATAACACGAATGTAACATCGTGTATGCCCTCCTTATACATATGAGTAACAGCGTTTCCGCCACCGCCTCCAACACCAATCACCTTAATGATTTTGGGAGTATCCGTAGGATAATTAAAATTTAATATTGTATCGTCCATTGTCTTCCGGTTTTATTACATTCGTAGATCACGTTATTTACTCTCGTTATCATCGTCATCGAAGAGGGTTTTACCAAAGGTATCGATTCCTTTTGTCAACCGCCCGAACAAGCCGGGACCTTTTTTCTTCTCTTTCTTCGGCTTCTCCTTGACGGGTTCCGGTTCCGGAGTCGGTTCCACTGTCGGTTCAGGCTCAACCACCGGCTCAATCTTAGGCTCCGGTTTAGGAGGAATATATAACGCGCAATTCTTAGTTCCTTTCGCCAAGAGGCCGACGGCTACCGCATATTCGGGATTGCTGGCGACCACTAAATCACCACTAGCGACAACCCCCTTGCGAACCGCTGAATAGCGAACCTCCATCTTCAAGCGTTCGCTCATAACAGCCGGTAAATTCTTCAAAGCGGCGCCTCCACCCGTAATCACGATGCCGGCACCGAGAACGCTCATCAAGCCTGTAGCCTCCAGACGAGCATATACATTCTCTAAGATCTCATCCATACGGGCTCGATCACACCGTTCAACTCGGCCAGCTTAATCTCACGTAAGCCCATTCCATCCGCTAAACTCACTTGGATGGTCATATCATTATCCCGGTCCGCTTTCGCGCTACCATAAGTGATCTTCAAGCGTTCCGCCTCAGACTCTACGACCCTGAGATTGGTTATATCTTTTGTTATCAAATTACCTCCAAAGGGAACAACGGAAAGGCTGGCCAACTTACCACCCTTATAGACAGATATCGTCGTCACGCCGGCACCGAAACCGATCAAGGCGCAACCCAAGTCCTTCTCATTGTCGCTCAAGACAACATCTCCCAACGCGAGGGGTGACACCAGAATACCGGCGATCTCGATTTTCGCTTGTTCCGAGATGCTATTGACAATATTTAATTTCAACGAAGGACGTCCAACAATCAACTTGTAACGAGCCTCGATACGGCTACAAGGCACACCCACCGGGTTGGACTCTGGTTTATCATCTAAAAAATAGGAAGGAGAAACCACGTCAAGAACGGTCAACATATCCGGACGATAATCCTTACACTCTTGATAAAGAGAGTCTATGATCTCCTCCGTGACCACTCCTTCCGTTCCCAATACCTTGCAAACCGTATGCTCGATAGAACGGAGTGACTGGCCACCCAGTCCCACATATACCTGCCCGATCTTGGTCCCCCCCAGTTTATTCTCCAACTTGAGGATCCAAGCGTTTTATCTTACTCGCCGTCTCCTTCACGTTATATACACATCCTCTTCGTATGCAGTGCCAGAGTTCTCAACTTCGTAGGCGATGATTGAAAGAGCGCCCGTCGCATTCTTAGTCCCCACCATTCCTACCATATGGGAGGTACCTAGGTCAATAGCTGCTATAAAGTCTGTGTATGCCATATCATCTATTTTTTAGTACAAACAATCTGATTCTTATATTTTAAATTAATCATACTGTACTTTTCCCAACCCACTTTAGGGATCGCTTGTTCATAGAAAAGCTTTAAATTCGCAAGCTTTTCTTCGAATTCATCCAAAGTACCCAACATGATCCGGTGGTTACCCACTCTTGGAATAAGTTCTATATCATTATCCGGATAGACATAGATTTGTTCAATCTGGTCATTCCAGAACTCATTCTCTTGCAAAAATAATGCAAATTTGTATAAGTCGGTCACCGCAAGCTCTTTTTCCACATATCCACTCACAATTGGCACATGCGCGGCATACCGACGACTGATCGGCATGGTGGTTCCCAGATTATCCACGTAATAACTACCTCTTACGCCCATAATCCGGAGGATAGGCATCTTTTGCATGACCTCTAGCTTGATAATACCCGAAGGAGTCTTATACGCCTCCACTTGAGCGATCATCTCATTCTTAAGCAATTCCGTCTCTATCCGATCCGTATTCACGTCGGCCATTGACCGCTTGATCGGATCTAGCCCAGCTTTCTTCAGTATAGACACAAGGTCACTCTCGCTCACGAAGTGTTTATCCAGACTGTCTTTCACCACGACTTGCAGATCTTGGCAAATAGAGTCCTGACGTATTTCCCGAAAGAAAAACGACACAAACACGATGTAACAGAACAACAACGTGGCTACTACTATGGAAATTATTCGGATCACGGTTTCCTTATTTGTTTACATAAAATCTCTTTTACAGGCTCCACCAAACGGTCGATATTACCGGCGCCTACCATTAATACTACCTCATATTTCCCGGCGGCAACCACGTCCAAAAGCTCTTCCTTCTTACACAGCGTCTTGGAAGGGATCGTCACCTTATCAAAAATGATCCGAGAGCTCACCCCCGGAATCGGTTCCTCACGAGCCGGATAGATATCCAGCAAGATCAACTCATCCAATAAAGAGAGACTCGCGGCGAAATCACCAGCGAAATCCCGGGTACGGGTATATAGATGCGGCTGGAAAATACCTGTCACCTTACGACCCGCATATAATTCCTTCACCGACAAGATACTCTGTCGCAATTCGGCCGGATGATGGGCATAATCATCGATCAATACCACTTGATCAGTCTTCAAATGGAAATCGAAACGGCGGCGAGGTCCGGCAAATGTAGCCATACCCTTTTTCAAATCCTCCGGTTTCACTCCGTTCAACCAAGCGATCGCCATAGCCGCTACCCCGTTCTCTATATTAACCTTTACGGGAACACCTAATTCCACATCAGGAATACGGATTTCCGGACCAACGAAGTCAAAGGTAATATTTCCGTCGCAAATACGAATATTTTCAGCGTAAAAGTCCGCTATTTCCGTAACGGAATAGGTATATTTCTTGACACCCTCCTGTAAACGGGGCGTTACGTTGATTCCTTTCTTGATCAGTAGACAACCATCGGGACGAATTAAGGAGGTAAATTTCTCGAAACTCTCCCGGTAAGCCTCCGCCGTACCGTAAATATCCAGATGATCTGGATCTGCGGAAGTAATCACTGCCATATAAGGAGTAAGCCAATGAAAAGAACGATCGAACTCATCCGCCTCGATCACGGTAAAGTCGCTCGTATCAGACAACATCAAATTACTCTCGTAGTTCTTTAGGATTCCTCCGAGGAAAGCATTGCAATCCACTGGCGATTGTTTCAGCAAATGAGCCAGCATAGAAGAGGTCGTTGTCTTGCCGTGCGTTCCCGCCACGCATAAACCCCGGCTGCTTTTCGTAATCTCTCCCAAGACACGTGCCCGCTTCATCACCTCAAAACCGTGCGCCCGGAAATAGGTCAATTCCGTATGCGACTCCGGGACCGCCGGCGTATAAACCACCAGCGTATCATCGGGCGACTTGAACGCCTCCCCGATCAAAGCTACATTATCCTCATAGTGAATATCGGCTCCCTCCTTTTTCAACTCCTCGGTTAAATCGGAAGGGGTCTTATCGTATCCGCCCACTCGTTTTCCCTTAGCGAGGAAATAACGGATCAAGGCACTCATTCCAATGCCCCCGGCACCTACGAAATACACCGCTGTCACTTTATTTATATCCATATTCCTTATTTCTTATCTATAATCTTAACAATCTCATCCACGATACGGTCCGCACTATGGCGTTGCGCCAAGGTCTCGATATTACGGCTCAACGTATGCAAACGTCATCGTCATGAACTATCTTCAAGGCAGTAGGCACCAAATCCTTTTCCGCGTCTTTATCGGCGATCATAACGGCGGCATCCTTATGGACCAAGGCCAAGGCATTCTTGGTCTGATGATCTTCCGCCACATTCGGCGAAGGCACCAAGACCACCGGTTTTCCTAATAAGCAAAGCTCCGAGATAGAACTAGCCCCCGCACGGGATATCACCAAATCGGTCGCTGAATAAGCATAATCCATACGGGTAATAAAGTCTGAGCACCAAACCGGCATTCCCCGGTACGCCTTCAAATGCTTGGAAGCGTCGCTGTAATAATACCTACCGGTTTGCCAAATAACCTGTACATCCGAGGCGAAGAACTTATCCAGATCCCCTTGAATACTCCGGTTAATCGTCCGTGCGCCAAGCTACCACCTACCACAAGGATCGTTTTTTCTCCGGAGAAAGCCCGAAGAACGCCAACGCCTCCTCTTTCTTACTCAGCGCCTCTTCCAAATCCTGTCGCACCGGATTTCCCGTAATCACGATCTTATCCGCCGGAAAGAACTTCTCCATGCCCTCGTAAGCGACACAAATCTTGCTCGCTTTCTTCGCCAACAACTTATTGGTCACACCGGCATATGAGTTTTGCTCCTGTATCAACGCAGGAACACCTTGCGAAGCCGCCATCCATAAAGTCGGTCCACTGGCATAACCGCCCACGCCGACCGCTATATCTGGCTTGAACTCACGAATCGTCTTCCTCGCCAAGCGCAAGCTTTTCGCTAAACGAGCCATGACCTTCACGTTGTTCATCAAGTGGGCACGATCAAACCCACTCACTGGTAAACCTACAATTTTATAACCAGCTGCCGGAACCTTATCCATTTCCATGCGGTCTTCCGCCCCCACAAATAAGATTTCCGCATCCGGAAAACGTTTCTTGAAAGTATTAGCGATAGATATGGCCGGGAAGATATGGCCTCCCGTACCACCACCACTTATTATGATCCGGTACTTTCTCATACTTTTGACTCTACAGTTATCGTTTCGACAGCCGACAGCGGATTATCTTCTTTCTCTCCCTCGACCGCCTGATTTATTGTCTCTCCGGATGGCTCGTCGGAAGGATTCTCTGGATTCTCCGTATCCTCCTCTTCCTCATCCTCATTTCCGATATTGGCTCCAAAACGACTTACGCTCAATATGATCCCGAAATAGATACAAGATATAAGCGTAGACGTACCACCCCGGCTCACCAACGGCATCGGTTGCCCGGTAACGGGCACTAAATTCACGGCTACCGCCATATTCGCCAAGGCTTGGACTACCACCAGCAACCCACATCCCAACACTAGGAATTTCGGGAATGATTTATCACATTTCCGGGCGATCATCCCGACCCGCACTAGCAGCATTATATAAAGCAACAGTACAAAGATCCCCCCAACGATACCCAGTTCCTCTATGATAATCGCATAGATAAAATCTGAATACGCCTGTGGCAGGAAGTCACGCTGTTGGCCATGTCCGGGCATCTGTCCTAATACGCCTCCCCTGGCAATAGCTATCTTCGCATGGGTTACCTGATAATTATCATCGGTTATCTTATACGTACCACTCTCATCCAAATTATCCTTATGCCCGTCGAAGAAACGCTCCAAACGCCCCTGCCAAGTAACGAATCGATCCGGCAAATACTGAGTAATAGCGGCTGGCGTAAACTTAAGCAACACCAAGAACAACACCAACGCCAACATCAAGATGCCCGCCAGCTTCGCCAACTTACCAAATGGCAACTGACCGATAAACATCATCAGGAAACAAACCCCGAATAGCATAAACGCCGTAGAGAAGTTCTCTGGCAGAATCAAGACACAGGTGAGTCCTACTCCAATCAGTATATACTTAAAGATCTGGTTCTCCGTTAATTTCCCCCGCTTGCTGAGCAAGAAAGCGACAAACACGACACAAGCCAGCTTCCCGAACTCCGAAGGCTGGAACTGTATTCCCATGATTTCCAGCCATCGATGCGCATCATTAGCGTCCACGCCGATAAAGGGCGTCACGATCAACATCAACATCGAGACCGGCAATAATATAATAAACGCAGAGAAGAAACGACACGGTATATTATGTAACAGCAATACCATGACGAAACCCCCCAATAAAAAGGTGGCGTGCCGTACGATAGGCGCCCAGTGATTCGCGTTCTTATAAGCGATCGTACTGGTCGCGCTGAACACCTCCACCACCGATATAAGACACAGGAACATGAAGATGATCATATCACCCGGTCGCCCTTAAACAGTTTACTCGCCAGATCCATTTTATCCTTTATTACAAATTACGTACGCAAGCCTTGAACTGATCGCCCCGATCCTCATAGCTCTTGAACAGGTCGAAGCTGGCGCAACAAGGAGAGAGCAATACCGTATCTCCCTTATGAGCCATCTTATAAGCTTTCGCCACAGCCTCCTCCATCGAGCGGGCGTCTTCAATATTCGCCACTTTCCCGTCGAAGAACGCATGCAGTTTCGTATTATCCACACCCATGAAAATCAATGAATGTACCTTCTTATTCACTAATTCCTCGATCTCCGAGTAATCATTCCCTTTATCCGTGCCCCCTAAGATCAAAACGACCGGGGTCGTCATGCTCTGCAAGGCATACCAACAAGAGTTTACGTTCGTAGCTTTCGAGTCATTGATATAATCAACACCACGCACGCGAAGCACCTTTTCCAAACGGTGCTCAACACCCGTGAAATCACTGAGTGAGGCACGTATTTTCTCATCATGAATGTCCACGATCTTGGACGCTATCCCCGAAGCCAAAGAGTTATACAGGTTATGCGTACCAGTCAATGCCAATAGGTCTTGTTCCATCGTAAATGTTCCGTTTACCGTTTCAATAACTACTTGATTATTTTCCGTATATCCCTTCACGCCGTTCTCATGTGTCTCGGCGAATGGGTAAAGAGTAGCCTTAGGATGCCGTTTGGCGATCTCACGGGCTATGATCGGGTCATCGTTCCAGAAAATGAAGGCGTCGTCCTTCGTCTGATTTTGCAAGATGCGGAACTTAGCGTCTACATAATTCTGCATCTCATAGTTATAACGGTCCAGATGATCCGGTGTTATATTCAATATAATAGCGATATCCGCTCTAAAGTCGTACATATTATCCAGTTGGAAACTGCTCAACTCGATCACGTAGACCGCATGTGGATCTTCCGCAACCTGAAGCGCCAAGCTGTTTCCGACATTTCCGGCCAAGCCCACGTCCACGCCCGCTTCTTTCAGTATATGATACGTAAGCATCGTCGTTGTCGTCTTGCCGTTGCTACCCGTGATGCAAATCATCTTCGAGTCCGTATACCTTCCGGCAAACTCGATCTCGGAGATGATCGGCGTACCTTGCTTCTTCAATAACTGTATGATAGGAGCCTTGTCGGGAATACCCGGGCTCTTGACAATTTCGTCGGCATTCAAGATGTCGGCTTCGGTATGCTGTCCCTCTTCCCAACGAATCCCGTGGTTGTCCAGCATCTCCTTATACTTAGGTTTGATAGACGATTTATCGGACACGAACACGTCGAATCCTTTCGCCTTCGCCAAGACAGCGGCTCCCGCGCCACTCTCCCCGGCCCCTAATATAACCATTCTCTTACTCATCTTTTATCTCATCTTTAACGTAACTATCGTCATAACAGCCAAAATAATACCGATCAACCAGAAACGGACCACGATCTTCGATTCAGGCACGACATTGAACGGCTTTTGGATCAACGCCTGTATACCCGCATTTCCCGGTTTCTGGAAATGATGGTGTAAAGGAGCCATCTTGAAGATACGGCGACCTTCCCCATACTTCTTCTTCGTATATTTAAAGTAGGCCACTTGCAACATGACCGATATATTCTCCACCAAGAAAATACCGCAAAGGATCGGAATCAACAACTCCTTACGGATGATGATCGCGAAAACAGCGATAATACCTCCCAAGGTCAAGCTACCCGTGTCTCCCATAAATACTTGGGCCGGATATGAGTTGTACCATAGGAAACCGACCGTGGCACCGATAAAGGCAGCGGCATAAACCACCAACTCCTCTGCGCCGGGTATAAACATGATATTCAAGAACGAGGCGAACTCAAAGTGGGATGACATATAAGCCAAAATACCGAGCGCCACCCCGATGATCGCCGATGTCCCGGCAGCCAAGCCGTCCAATCCATCCGTCATATTGGCTCCGTTCGACACGGCAGTCACCACAAAGATCACCATCAGCACGAACACTAGCCACGCGGCCTCCTCCTTATAATCGCCCGCCCAGTTCACCAAGTTGGCGTAATCGAAATTATTGTTTTTCAAGAACGGGATGGTCGTCTTTGTCGACTTGGTCTCCACCGTATGATAACGCACCTCCTCGATCACGTTATCATGGCGCACCTCCATATTCTCCTTGATCACCACATCCGGCTCATGAACAATACCAAGCCAACGATCAGGCCCAGTCCTACCTGCCCGACGATCTTGAAACGTCCGTGCATGCCTCCTTATTCTTCTTGAACACCTTGATATAATCATCCGCGAATCCCAAGGCTCCCAGCCAAACCGTAGTCACCAACATCA
>ENA-OQIC01000390-OQIC01000390.1-human-gut-metagenome-genome-assembly--contig:-NODE-390-length-19851-cov-2.583198_pt1 | contig 19851 bp, 25 predicted proteins | sample MGYA00242572_ERZ504736 | MGnify/ENA primary metagenome ERZ504736 (study PRJEB26092, sample SAMD00036201) | human gut metagenome | host: Homo sapiens | study: EMG produced TPA metagenomics assembly of... | reverse complement strand
AGGATGTGGAACGGGCGTTCCTTTTTTGTTGTGTACGGAAAGAGGTATAAGTTTTCCCTGTCATGTAACAGATCTCCAAGGCGTGGATGACCCGTTTGGGATTTTTTAAATCTACAATTTTATAGTACTCCGGATCCAGTAGCTTCAGTTCGGCACAGAGATTATCGAGTCCTTCTGTGTCATATTTATGTAGCAAGAGCTCACGAGTCTCGGCATCTACTGTCGGTATGTCATCAATGCCTTTGCAGATGGCATCCACATACATCATAGAGCCTCCGGTGAGCAGGACGACATGATGTTGTTGAAATAACTGTTCGAGAACACTCATTACTTCCGTCTCGTATTGGGCGGCACTGTAATAATCGGTAAGTTGCAGGGTACCTACAAAGTAGTGTGGAACCCGTTTTAATTGCTCCGGGGTTGGAGCAGCCGTTCCTATCTTAAGTTCGGCGTATAACTGTCGGGAGTCAGACGAAATGATACTCGTCTTGAAATATTCTGCTATGCGGAGGCTTAACTCCGTTTTTCCTACACCTGTAGGACCTATAAGTACAATTAAAGTTTTGGCAGTCATAACGATTGGTCATGTGATAATGTACCATGTGACAGCATAGGGGGCGGGTAGTAAGATGTCATAACCCACCGGATGTGGTCACATGGGCATATTATTCAAAATTTATCTTCGTCGTATGAACTTCCACCTCCGGCTGCACCGTCATTTACATCAAATCCTTCGGCATCAAAGTCTTCCATATCGAAGTCCTGGTCACCGTAGAAGTTTTCATCCAGATCGAGTGAGCCTCCTCCGGCTGCCATCTCTTCGAAATCGACTGTTTGCTTGGGGGCTTCACCCGATTTCTTGGTACATTTAGCACCTTTTATTTCTTTTCCGGTGATGATTTCGGACAATTCGATGAAGAAACAACGTTCAGTCATGTAATCGAATACGTAAAGCAATTTTTGCTTTTCATCTTCAATCAACTCGTTGAGGCGGGTCTCTTTCATAATCCAGCTGTCCATTTCCGGATTATTGTCCATCTCTTCCAGTGTAATTTCTTTTTCTTTTCCCAGTCATCATCACAGATAAAGAAAGAAGTCATCTGGTCGTTTGTATAGTTTGCTGCTTTCAGGATAGCTTCATGAAGATCGAAGAAAGTAGCTTCCGGGTCAATCTGTATCTCTCTGACGAAATCGTCAACCTCATCAGATATAATGGTAAATCTGTATATCATAGTTGTTACTGTTTTATTGATGGCGTAAAAGTAATAAAAAACCGAAAGATTGCAAATAAGATGGCTGGGTTTATTCCACAAAAAGGAGGATGCTTGGAAAACATCCTCCTCTTCTTATTGATTTCTATTTATTTACCTGATAATTCCCCGTTCCGAGTTGCGAATAAAATCAACGATGTATTCTATTTCGGGGCTGGCCGGCACTTCTGCTTCAACCTTTGTGAGGGCATCCGAAGTGTTGAGTCCGCTTTGATAAATGATGCGGTAGGCATTGTGGATATTCTCTATAATCTCGTTCGAAAAACCACGACGACGGAGTCCGATGATGTTGATTCCACTGTAAGCGATAGGTTCGCGTCCGGCTATGATATACGGAGGAATGTCTTTACTGAAACGGCATCCTCCTGAATCATGACGTATCCGCCTACCCGGCAAATTGGTGCATTAACACATTGGCACTGATGATGGCATTGTCATCGATGATGATTTCTCCGGCCATTTTGGTGGAGTTACCAACGATACAACCGTTGCCGATCAATGCATCGTGGGCCACATGGACGCCTTCCATCAATAGGTTGTTGTTACCTACAATGGTTCTGCCTTTAGCTGCTGTACCTCGGTTGATGGTCACGTTTTCACGAATCAGGTTATTGTCACCTATTTCGGCTGTACTTTCTTCACCTTTGAATTTCAAATCTTGTGGGATTGCTCCGATAACGGCTCCCGGAAAGATTGTATTTCCGTTACCGATACGTGAACCGTACAGGATGTTGCATTAGCCATAATTTTATTGTTATCTCCGATGACTACATTTCTATCAATGTACACAAAAGGAGCTATCTCTACGTTTTCACCGATTTTTGCTTCGGGATGAATATACGCTAAGGGACTTATCATGCTTAATAAATTATTTGTTTTTTACTATTTGAGCCATGAATTCGCATTCACAGACTACTTTTCACCAACGAAAGCATAGCCTTTCATGGTTGAAATGCCCCGGCGGATAGGAGCCAATAACTCAACACGGAATATCAGGGTATCGCCCGGAACTACCTTCTGACGGAACTTCACACCATCGATTTTCATGAAATAAGTAGAATAACGCTCCGGCTCATCTACTGAATTCAGAACGAGTAATCCGCCGATTTGAGCCATTGCTTCAATTTGCAGTACACCTGGCATCACAGGTTCCTGAGGGAAGTGTCCCTGAAAGAAGGGTTCGTTGGAGGTTACGTTTTTTACACCGACAATGTAGTTGGCACCAATTTCGATCACCTTATCTACCAATTGGAATGGATAACGGTGGGGGAGTAGTTCACGGATGCGGTTCACATCCATAATCGGAGCACGGTTGCAATCATAGGTAGGCGCCTGTATTTCGTGCAGGCGAATTTCTTTGCGCATCTGACGTGCGAATTTATTATTGATGGTGTGTCCGGGACGCGTAGCAATGATTCTTCCTTTAATGGGTTTACCGATCAGAGCAAGATCGCCGATGACATCCAACAATTTATGGCGGGCACATTCGTTGGGCCATACCAGAGGTTTGTGGTTAATGTATCCCAACAGCTTGGCATCCATGTGAGGGACTCTCATGACATCGGCCAGCTTGTCATAGTTTTCCTGGGACATTTCACGTTCGTAGATAACGATGGCATTGTCCAGATCGCCACCCTTGATGAGTCCGGCCGACAACAGTGGCTCGATTTCACGGACAAATACAAAGGTACGGCTGGGGGCAATTTCATCTTTGAACTTCTTCATATCCTCCAGTGTGGCAAACTGGTTGGGGATGATGGTTGAATCGTAAGATACCAATACGTTCAGGCTGAAATTCTCATCAGGAAGTACGATGATAGACGATCCTGTCTCCTCGTCACGGAATTCTATTTTTGATTTGATGATATAGAAATCTTTAACGGCATTTTGTTCTTCGATTCCTACTTTCTCTATTTCTTGTACATAATATTGTGCACTTCCGTCCAGAATCGGAAATTCCGGTCCGTTGACTTGGATCAGGCAGTTATCGATGCCCAAGGCATATAGAGCTGCCATTCCATGTTCAACTGTGCTTACTTTTACTCCATTTTTTGACAGCACGGTCCCTCTTGTCGTTTCACCTACATTGTCGGCTACGGCATCGATAATGGGTTGTCCTTCCAGGTCCGTACGTTGTATTTTGTAGCCATGGTTATCCGGGGCGGGGTTAAACGTAACAGTCAGGTCAAGTCCAGTGTGAAGACCTTTTCCTCTCAGTGAAAAGCTCTCTTTCAGAGTTTTTTGTTTCAGCATTGGTTACTTATTTAATTGTTGTTTTAATTCTTCTATTTCTTTGCGGAGATTGCGTAACTCAATCTGCATCTCCGGAAGGCTTTTTTGTACAATGGATGCTTTGAAAATTGTTTTAGCTCCATAGGGGAGTTCCGATAAGTTGGCTACCGGATTTTATATTTCCGGGAACACCCGATTGGGCTCCCAGATTCACTTGGTTGCCTATTTTGAGATGTCCGGCAATGCTACTTGTCCGCCGAACATACACCATTCGCCTACCTTGGTAGAACCTGCGATGCCCACTTGGGCAGCCATGACGGTATGCGAACCTATTTCATCGTTGTGGGCTATCTGGACCAGATTGTCCAACTTTACTCCGCTATGAATAACGGTTGCTCCCATGGTTGCACGGTCGATGCAAGTATTGGCGCCGACTTCTACATTGTCTTCCAGGATAACAATACCGATTTGGGGAATTTTTTCGTATCCTTGTGGGGTAGGGGCAAAACCGAAACCGTCTGCTCCGATCACGCATCCCGCATGCAGAATACAGTTATTACCTACCCGGCAATCATGGTATACAGTCGAGTTGGCGTACAGGATACAATTGCTGCCTATCTTGGCACCACCTCCCACAGTGGCATGCGGATGAATCACTGTGTTGTCTCCTACTTCCGCATGATCACCGATGCAAGCGAAAGGAGCTATATATACGTCTTTTCCTATTTTAGCGGTTTCCGCTACATAGGCACGTTCGTCAATACCGGTTCTTTTGGGTTTGCTCATTTCATACAGATTGAGCAACTTGGCAAGGCTCTCGTAAGCATTGTCTACTTTGATTAACGTTGCTTTTACTTCTTGTTCGGGAGTAAAATCTTTGTTCACCAACACAATGCTAGCTTTAGTCTCATATATATAAGGTGTATATTTCGGATTGGAAAGGAAAGAGATAGCGCCTGGTATTCCTTCTTCTATCTTTGCGAATGTATGTACAGTAGCGTTTTCGTCACCTATAATTTCCCCTTGGATAAATGCTGCAATTTGCTTAGCCGAGAACTCCATAATCTTACTTTAAAATTTAATTAGTACGCAAATAACGGACTTTTTTTATATATCCTTACTCTTTGATGAATATTTTATACTTATCTATCCCAACGCAAGTAGCAGATATAGTATTTCTTTACCTTTTTAGAGAGCAATGAAATGTTTAGCATGTCCGATGCTTCTGCAATATTTTTTATTGTTCCGTCCTTATAAATAATATCAATCCTGTCATCAGCCGAATCATACATGTTCTTTTCGATACTGGGGGTAGAGACAAAATAGTCCGCTTCGGAAAGAGTAATGCCTAATTGTCGGCTGATCAGTAAGTCAATTCTTTTTTTCGTTCTTCACTAATAGGTTCGGAGCATATCTCCACCTTGAAGATGTTGCGATTAATCATACCCAGGCTTAATGTAGATAAAACCTTATCCGTGTGGGTACTCCATACCTTTAAAGCTGTCCAGATGTCATTATCGTCCAATTGAATAAAGTTCTCCAGACAGTCCGGGTTATTGTAAAACACTTCCGGATCGATGTGATTATACAGAAAAAATTTCAATGCCGGTGAAGCAAATAATTCGACTCCTTTCGAAGCGAGTTCTTTGGCACGTAACAGGGCACTGATCAACATTCGTTCATAAGCTACCGATGTTTTGTGCAGATAAACCTGCCAATACATCAATCGCCTTGCAGTCAGGAAATTTTCTATGGAATAGATTCCTTTGGATTCCACTACCAGATGATCGTCTGCCACATCGAGCATTTTGATGATACGGGCCGAACCGATGTTTCCTTCCGAGACTCCGGTGTAGAAGCTATCACGACGCAGGTAATCTAAACGGTCCATGTCCAGTTGTCCGCTTACTAACTGATGTAAGAAACGTTTGGGATATTCATCTTTGAATATCTGGATAGCCAAACTCAGCTGTCCGTTCATCTCCCTGTTCATCCGCTCCATCAGCATCAAAGAGATTTCTTCGTGAGATACTCCTTTGACAATGGTATCTTCAAGTACATGCGAGAAAGGACCGTGACCGATGTCGTGCAACAGGATGGCTGCCTGTACGGCTTCGGCTTCACTGTCGAATATAAAGTTACCTTTGGAAGCCAGTTGTGTGATGGCCTCGCTCATCAGGCAGAAGGCACCCAGAGAGTGTTGAAAGCGGGTATGCTGTGCACCGGGATAAACAACAGACGAAAGTCCTACTTGCTTGATGCGGTTTAAGCGCTGCAAAAGGGGATGCCGTACGATGTCGTACAGCAACCCCTTTGGTATGTTGATAAACCCGAATACCGGATCATTGATAATCTTCCGTTCGTGAGGCATTATAAAATAGCTTTCAGCTGTTCTGCCATTTGCTCTTGCACTTCTTTGGCAGCAGCACGGGCGGCAGCGGCAAAATTCTCTGTTTTATCTACATAAATAATTCCGCGAGAGGAATTCACAATAAGTCCACAGGTGCTGTTCATACCATATTTGCATACTTCTTCGAGAGAACCTCCCTGAGCACCGATACCCGGGACCAAGAGGAAGTGATTGGGGACAATTTTACGAATATCTTCGAAAGCACGTCCCTGAGTGGCACCTACTACATACATCATTTGTTCGTCGTTAGCCCATTCCTGTGATTTTTTTAGCACTTTTTCGAACAGACGTTCGCCGTTGGCATCTTCTGTCAGCTGGAAGTCATGAGAACCTTTATTTGAAGTCAGTGCCAGTAAGATTACCCACTTGCCTTCATAAGACAGGAATGGAGTAACGCTGTCTTCTCCCATATAAGGAGCTACAGTGACAGAGTCGATGTCCAGTTCCTCGAAGAAAGTACGGGCATACATTGCTGAGGTATTGCCTATGTCACCACGTTTGGCATCGGCGATGATAAACTGATCGGGATAATTCTCCTTGATGTAGTTCACGGTCTTTTCAAAAGCGATCCATCCTTTTACACCCATACTTTCGTAGAAGGCCAGATTGGGTTTATAAGCGATGCAATAGTCAGCTGTTGCATCGACAATTGCTTTATTGAAAGCGAAGATGGGATCCGGATCATCCAACAGGTGATCGGGTATCTTCTTGATATCTGTGTCAAGTCCTACGCAAAGAAATGATTTTTTGCGTTTGATGTTTTCAAATAATGATTGCTTGTTCATCTTACTTAATTTACAAATTTACGATTTACAATTGAAGTAACCGTCCGTTACAATTCACTCTCTTTCAAGCGCTCCGCATTTTCGGCCACAGTCAGTTTATCGATACATTCCTGAATATCGCCGTCCATAAAGGCAGCCAGGTTATAAATGGTATAGTTGATGCGGTGGTCGGTGATGCGTCCCTGCGGATAATTATAAGTGCGGATTTTAGCCGAACGGTCACCTGTCGAAACCATTGTTTTACGCTTTGAAGCAATATCGTCGATATACTTCTGATGTTCCTTGTCATAGATAAACGTACGGAGGCGTGCCAGGGCGCGCTCTTTGTTTTTCGGTTGGTCGCGGGTTTCGGTACATTCAATTAAGATCTCTTCTGCTACTCCTGTATTCGGATTCTTCCAAATGTAGCGTAAACGGACACCCGATTCAACCTTGTTGACGTTCTGTCCACCTGCACCTCCGGAACGGAAAGTATCCCATTTGATTTCACCTTCGTTGATCACTACATCGAACTCTTCGGCTTCGGGTAGTACGGCTACCGAGGCTGCCGAAGTGTGTACACGTCCCTGGGTCTCTGTTGCAGGTACTCGTTGAACACGGTGTACTCCCGATTCGTATTTTAGTGTACCGTATACATTATCGCCTGTAACGCTGCAAATGATCTCCTTATATCCGCCGGCAGCGCCTTCATTGGCACTGGATACTTCCATTTTCCAACCTTTCGTTTCACAGAATTTGGCGTACATCCGGAAAAGGTCGCCTGCGAAGATCGCAGCTTCATCACCACCTGTACCGCCACGTATTTCAAGAATGGCATTCTTACCATCCTGAGGGTCGGCCGGTACCAGTAATAATTTGATTTCCTCTTCCAATACAGGGAGACGCTCCTGGCTGTTGTCCATTTCCTCTTTTGCCATTTCTCTCATATCAGCATCCGATTCGTTTGAGAGAATATCTTTAGCTTCTTCGATGTTAGCCAGTAGTTGCATGTATTCTTTACGGGCTTTCATCAAGTCGTCCAGCTCCTTGTATTCTTTGGTCAGTTTTACGTATCGTTTCTGGTCGGCAATCACTGCCGGGTCAGTAATAAGGGTAGACACCTCTTCGAAACGGGCTACAAGGCCGTCGAGCTTTTCTAATATACTATTGTTGTCTGCCATCTATTTCTTTTTCTTCTATTTCTCTGGGATTTGTGATTTTACAGATCGATTCTTTCCTATACATTAATATCTGAATTCACCGAATTCACTTTTGATAATCAGTTCTTTTTTATCACTCTCTTCAATACGTCCCACAATTTGTGCCGGGATACCGAAGGAGTCACTGATGGTGATCACTTCGGCTGCATGTTCCGGAGAGAGATATACTTCGAGGCGGTGTCCCATGTTGAATACCTTATACATTTCAGCCCAGTCGGTACCGCTTTGTTCCTGAATGGTTCTGAACAATGGAGGTACAGGGAAAAGGTTATCTTTGACTACACGTACGTCGCCTACAAAGTGCAATACTTTCGTTTGTGCCCCACCTGAACAGTGCACCATTCCGTGAATCTCGGGACGCAGTGCATCAAGCAATTTTTTCACTAGCGGTGCGTAGGTGCGGGTAGGAGAGAGTACGAGTTTTCCGGCATCGATCGGAGATCCTTCTACTGTATCTGTCAGTTTTAGTCCGCCCGAATAAACCAGTTCCTCTGGTACTGCGGCGTCATAGCTTTCGGGATATTTCTCAGCCAGATACTTGGCGAATACATCATGACGGGCGGAAGTCAGTCCATTGCTGCCCATACCGCCATTATATTCTTTTTCATAAGTGGCCTGTCCATGAGAGGCAAGTCCCACAATGACATCTCCCGGACGGATATTGGCATTGTTGATAACATCTGCACGTTTCATGCGGCATGTCACTGTACTGTCTACGATAATAGTGCGGACGAGATCACCTACATCGGCTGTTTCACCTCCAGTGGCATATACGCCTACTCCCATTTCACGAAGTTCGGCCAGCAATTCGTCTGTTCCGTTAATGATGGCGGAAATTACTTCTCCGGGGATAAGCAACTTGTTACGTCCGATAGTAGAGGATACAAGAATATTGTCAACGGCACCCACACAAAGCAGGTCGTCTATGTTCATGATCAGTGCATCTTGTGCAATACCCTTCCAAACGGAGAGATCTCCTGTTTCTTTCCAATACATATAGGCCAGGCTCGATTTGGTTCCTGCACCATCAGCATGCATGATATTACAATATTCGGGGTCCCCACCCAAAATATCAGGGATTATTTTACAGAATGCTTGTGGAAAAATTCCTTTGTCGATGTTCTTGATGGCATTGTGCACATCTTCTTTTGATGCGCTGACGCCTCGCATCATGTATCGTTGATTACTCATGAGTTATTTGGATTTTGTATACAACGGCAAAAGTACAGCTTTTTTTCCTTATAGCCAACAAATTGGAGGATATAACGATCCGGTAATATGATGGGGGAGAGGGTTCATTCTTTAATTTGAAGTTTGAAATGAAAAGTTTAAAAGAATTTTGTGTACCGTTTCTGAATTGTTTGTGGGGAAAGGAAGCTCTTTCGACGATTCTTTGTTTTGACGGTTAAAGATGGACTTTAGTTGCCGCCTGAAATAGATTTTCTACCGCTGCTTTAGGAATATAGACAAAAAGATATTTTGTTTTGTAATTAATATCCTGAGTGGATGCCACTTTTCTATCAAAATTGTATGTCACGAAAATGACTGGGCCTGAAATGGGTTTTAAGAGAAATATGGAGAATGTGGGAATGTAAAAATCCCCTGACTCTTGCCTTGTATCGTGATCGACTAAGGCCAAAGCAGGGGGATTTTTATATCGGAACTTGCAAATAATAAGTAATGCTGTCTCGTTTTTCTATTTGAAGACAATCTCCTTTTTGGGGTAAGATCGTGCATTAACAATCATTGCCTGTGAGAAAAAATGTGTGTGACCGATCAGAATTTTACTTCCGGCGCTTTTTCCGTTCCTTCGGCGGCTTCGAATAGGTACGTTTCTCGAAGCCGAATACAGAAGCAAAGATGCTTTTGGGGAAACGGCGGATAGATGTATTGTATGCTTGTGCAGCATCGTTAAAGTTTTTGCGGGCAACGTTGATCCGGTTTTCTGTACCTTCCAGTTGTGCTTGTAACTCAAGGAAGTTTTGATTAGCTTTCAGGTCCGGATAATTTTCGGTAATGGCAAGCAGCTTGCCCAATGCGGATGTGACGGCTCCCTGTGCTTTCTGATATTCGGCTAACTTCTCCGGAGTGAGATCGTTGGCATCTACTTTGATCTGGGTAGCTTTACTACGAGCCTCTACAACTCCTTCGAGAGTCTCTTTTTCGTGCGAAGCATATCCTTTAACCGTATTGACCAGATTGGGGATCAGATCTGCACGGCGCTGATATTGTGTCTCTACGTTAGCCCACTGGCTACTTACATTCTCGTCCATGGATACCAGTCCGTTATAGGCACTGATAGCCCAGATAATGATAACTGCCACTACGGCAATAAGGATAATAACTGACTTTTTCATATTGTTTCTTTTTGTATTACTGATTAATGACTCATGCAAATCAGAGGGAGCAAAAACTTTAATTCCGGATTCGCATATTTTATGGATTGATTTTTTAGAAACGTGAGCCGGCACCTCCACCGCCACCGGAACCGCCTCCGAAGCTTCCGCCGCTGAAACCGCCTCCACCGCCGGATCCAAAACTTCCTCCTCCGAATCCTCCGATGAAAGGGCCTCCTCCTCCGCGTCCCCGGTAATTGCCGTCATACGATTGTTGGCGTCGGACTACAGTATGTCCGCAATTGCGGCAGGTATATATAATGTCCTCGGTCTTTACTCCATTACGGTTCGATATCAATTTCGTACTACTGCGCTGGAGTTGATGTTTACCACATTTAGGGCAACGGGTACTTGCACGTACTGCCAGTATGCCGACCACTCCCGCTATCGTAATAAAACCTAAGATGACAACGAGAAGCATGGAGACAGATATCCCTTCTTCTCCACGACCTTCATCATTGTTTACCATCGAGCCGTCCAAGCGCTGGCATACAGCTTTTACTCCTGCCAGCATTCCTTGGTTCCACTCTCCTTTCTTGAGATAGGGGATCATCTCTTGCATTTGTATACGTTTGCATATGGCATCAGGCAGAATGCCTTCCAATCCGTATCCGGTATAAAACTGGATACAGCGCTGATCGGTAACCAATAAGATAACCAGTCCGTTATCTTTACCTTTTTTGCCTACTCCCCATTGATTGAGTAGCTGATGGGAGAATTCAAAGCAATCTTTATCTCCGATCGATGGCACTATGGCAACAACTGTTTCAATCCCCGTCTGCTGTTCCAGTGCATATAGCATTGCATCTATTTCGTCACAAGCTTGCTGTGACAAGATGCCGGCAGGATTACAAACATACTGCATCTTGTTCTGTAAGTGTACTTTAGGGATGTTGTCTACGGTATATATTTTTTCTTCTGCTTTTAATGGGAGGAGTATCCATATAAAGAGCAGGTATGTGAGTATCTGTTTCATATCAGTGAATGTAGCGGTCTGTAAATTCTTTGACTTTCCGGGTGTATTCTTCCTTGTTCTCTTTATAAGATACGGCATGCGCAGCTCCCGGTACAATCCAGAGTTGCTTTGGAGCCGATTTGGCTTCATAAAGAGGATAGACCATCCATGTAGGCACGTATGTGTCTTTGTCACCGTGAATGAAAAACATCGGTAGATGACTTTTTTTTACTTGATTCAAAGAGGAGGCTTCTTCAAAATTCCATCCGTATTTTTTCTGGCATAGCCAGCTGGTTGTATTCATCAGTGGGAATGACGGGAGGTGAAAACTCGATTTCAGTTCATGTGAAAATTCATCCATACACTGGTGTAACCACAGTCCTCAACGAAACATTTTACGAAATAAGGTTGTGCCTCTCCCGAAACCATCATGGTGGTAGCTCCTCCCATTGAAATACCGTGTACTACCATTTGGGTACTGTCCCCGTAAATCTGGTTGGCGATGTGCATCCATTGCATTACGTCCAGGCGGTCTTTCCAGCCCATCTGGATGGCGGGACCACCACTCTCCCCCTGATGTTGGAGGTCGGGCAATAGTACATTGTATTGCAAATCATGGTTATACAGGTAACCTATCATAAACATGCGAATGGCATTGTCTGTATAACCATGTACAATGACTGCCGTCTTTTTGGTTGGTTGCGGAGCCGCAATGTAATAAGCATGTAGCCGGATGCCTTCCGGATTTAAAACAAAAGTGTCCCGAAAGTGCATGAGCCTGATTGAGACTATCCACCCAGGGACGCAGAAAAGGATAATTCTTGTACATGAAAGGATAGGAGTCAGCATTTTTGGCACGTATCTTCGCTTCCGGACGAAGCGAATAATTGAGCATGAAAAAACTTCCGCCTATCGTACATCCGGTAAGCAGCAATAATAATGTTATGACGCCTATCTTAATTCCCTTTTTCATTTACTTATTCCATATTTCCCATGCGGCAAACGCTTGTAATAGTAGCATTTCAAGCCCATTTTTGGTTACTGCCCCATGCTCTTCTCCTTTCTTCATGAAAAGAGTGATGTTAGGATTATATAACAAATCGTAGAGTAAATGGTTTGGGGTTAGCAACTCATAAGGTATGGCAGGACAGAAGTCTACTTTCGGATACATACCTACCGGGGTACAGTTTACAATCACCGTATGCTCTGCCATAACTTCCGGTGTCAATTCTTCGTAAGTCAGCATACCTTCTTTCTTGGTGCGTGATACGAAAACACTGTCGATACCCAGATTCTTCAGGCCATGATAAATCGCTTTTGACGAACCGCCGGTACCCAGGATTAAGGCTTTTTTATGATAAGGTTGCAACAAGGGCTGAATGGACTGGCTGAATCCTATAATATCAGAATTATATCCCACCAGCTTTATTTTTCTTTTAGGGGTACGAATTATTTTAATAACATTGACCGCGCCGATTTTTGCAGTGTCTTTATCCAATTCATCAAGGAAGGGGATTACCTGCTCTTTATAAGGGATTGTCACATTTAGTCCGCACAAATTGGGGTTCTCTTCGATCACCTCCATAAAATCATTGATTTCAGGAATTTCGAAGTTTACATATTCGGCATCTATGCCTTCAGATTTGAATTTTCATTGAAAAAGCCGATAGAAAACGAATGTTTCAGTGGATAGCCAATTAAACCGTACTTTTGCATAAAGGGGGAAGATGTTAAATTAATATTTATTTCGTAGCCGTATAAAGTGTACAGATACCAAATGTCAGCCGCCTGAACTGAACTTGGCTGAAACCCACCCGTGAAATAACATTTTTCATAACTTCTCCTTGGGGAAAAGCTTTGATCGTTTGGGGTAGATAGCTGTAAGCACTGTTGTCTTTTGATAATAATTTGCCGAGAGTCGGGATAACTATCTTAGAATAAATGGTAAACATTTGCTTCATCGGAAAACGATCCGGAGTTGTCAGTTCGAGAATGACTAAATGTCCGCCTGTTTTGAGGACGCGGTACATTTCAGAAAGTCCTTTATCCAAATCTTCAAAATTACGGATACCAAAAGCAACGGTGATAGCGTCGAAGCGGTTGTCGGCAAACGAGAGAGAGGTACAGTCTTCCCTTGCAAAAGATATTTTTTCGGAAAGACCTTCCTTTTTTACCTTTTCACGTCCCACATTCATCATTCCTTCAGAGATGTCTGTTCCGATCAGTTGTTCGGGTTGCAGTTCATGGCATGCAAGATAGCAAAATCACCGGTGCCGGTTGCTACATCCATTATTTGTTGCGGACGGAAAGGTTTGAGCCAATTGATTGCCTTACGCCGCCAGCTCCGGTCGATCCCTAACGATAGAGTATGATTCAGCTGGTCGTATGCAGGGGCAATGTTGTCGAACATTTGTTCTACCTGTTCGCTCTTTTTCCCATCGTTGCTATAAGGTTTGATCTTTTCTTGTGGGTAGTTCATTCTTTTATTCGATTTTATTCACTACGGAGTTTACAGAGTTTTATGGATCGTAACAGTCTGCACGTTCCGCACACTCCGTATACTCTGTAGTGAATCTTAATTCGTTTCTGATTCAGGTTTCCTATTTTGCAAGGAATGCCATTACGTTCTTTTCGATACGTTCAGCAATGTTGCTGGTATCCTCTTTCACGAATTTTTCGCCGGTGATGTTTTCAAACAGCTCGATATAACGCTCGCTGATGCTTTCCACAATAGCAGGAGTCATTTCAGGAACTTTCTGTCCTTCTTTGCCTTGGAAACCATTTTCCATCAACCATTCACGTACAAATTCTTTGGAAAGTTGTTTCTGTGCTTCGCCTTTTTCAAAACGTTCCTGATAACCTTCGGCGTAGAAATAACGGCTTGAGTCCGGAGTATGGATTTCGTCCATCAGATAGATGGTACCGTTGTGCTTTCCAAATTCATATTTGGTGTCTACCAAGATTAAACCGCGTTCCGCTGCTATTTCGGTACCACGTTTGAACAAAGCTAATGTATATTTTTCGAGGATGGCATATTCTTCCGGAGTAGCCAGTCCCTGAGCCAGGATTTCTTCTTTGGAGATATCTTCATCGTGCAATCCCATTTCTGCTTTTGTAGTCGGAGTGACGATCGGTTCAGGGAACTTTTGGTTCTCTTTCATACCTTCAGGAAGTTTTACGCCACAGATTTCGCGTACGCCGTTTTTGTAAGCACGCCATGCGCTTCCGCAAAGATAGCCACGTACGATCATTTCTACCGGGAAACCTTCGCAGAGTACTCCCACTGTAACCATTGGGTCGGGAGTGGCGAGTTTCCAGTTCGGACAGATGTCTGTGGTTGCATCCAAGAATTTTGCTGCAATCTGATTCAGCATTTGTCCTTTATAAGGGATACCTTCGGGCAACACTACATCAAAGGCCGAAATACGGTCGTAGCTACCATTACGAGTTGTTCGCCATTGATGTTGTACACATCACGCACTTTTCCGTGGTACACACTTTTTTGTCCCGGAAAGTTGAAATCTGTTTTTGTTAATGCTTTCATACTTTTATATAATTATGAATTACAAATTACCAACGTTTTGCCGTTCTTTACTTATTGTAAGCCGTTCACCGTTTAATTTTTCCCGTTCGGCTTTCTTTTCCTTATCGAACTTTTCGTAAGCGTCCACGATGCGTTCTACAAGCTTGTGTCGCACAATGTCTTTTTTATTCAGTTCGACAAAGCTGATTCCTTTCACTCCTTTTAGAATACGCAATGCCTGTACCAATCCCGATGTTTGTGAGGCCGGAAGATCGATCTGGGTCATGTCACCGGTAATGATCATCTTGGTATTCATTCCCATACGGGTGAGGAACATTTTAATTTGTTGGGTAGTGGTGTTTTGGGCTTCGTCCAGGATGACTACTGCGTCATTGAGTGTACGTCCGCGCATAAAAGCGAGCGGAGCGATCTGAATGATGTTCAGTTCCATATATTCCTTCAGCTTGGCTGCCGGAATCATGTCTTGTAAAGCATCATAGAGTGGTTGTAGATACGGATCGATTTTATCTTTCATATCTCCGGGAAGAAAGCCTAACTTTTCACCGGCTTCTACCGCGGGGCGACTGAGAATTATTTTCTTGATTTCTTTGTTCTTCAGTGCACGAACGGCCAGAGCGATCGCTGTATAAGTCTTGCCCGAACCGGCCGGTCCGATAGCAAATACCATATCGTTTTTGGCAAACCCCTCCACTAATTTCAGTTGGTTTTCACTACGTGGAATGATGGGTTTCCCTGTGACACTGAATACAATAACATTTCCCGCTTTTTCAGCTTGTGGTGCATTACCTTTAATGATGTCGATAATGACTTCTTCTTTCAGCGAATTGTATTCGGCACAATATTTTTCAAGTTTGGTGATATTTTCCTCAAAAGCGCACATTTCTTCCTCATCGCCCAGCACTTTGATGACATTGCCTCGGGCAACAATGCGTAGCTTTGGATACAAAGCTTTTATTAATTGTATGTTGGCGTTGTTTACGCCGTAAAAGATGACCGGATCAATATCCTCAAGAACTATCAGTTTTTCTATCATTGAATCAATTTAAAGGTTCACGCATATGCTGTGAAATGGACTGCAAATTTAATGAATCGTTCTCATACTTTGCAGATTCTTGCCGAATTAATTTGCGATGCTCTTTCCTGAAAAAGACAATTCCAGTATATTTGCACTCTGGGAACTTATAAAAAAGACTAATTATGAATCAATCTAAGTGCAGGAGCCACTTTGTAATTTCTATCTTTTTATGCTTTATATTGCCTTGTCTGGCGGGTTGCAAAAAGAAAGACATGTCTCTTAAGCTTAACGAACCGCGCAATATTAAAGGAGTGGTGAGCTATAAACGTTCGTTTGGAGATCTGAATGATGTACAGTTAAAAGCAGCACATGCGTGGGGCATTGCACCATTGGCTTCGCGCGAAGAAGCGGAAGAGATGGATGGAAAGTTGGTTCATATTGTCGATAATGACTTTTATGTGGTAGATTCACTCACTCATTCTATTCCTTATTTAGTGCCGCGCGCCAGTGCGTTACTCGATACGATAGGGGCAAATTTCTTGGATTCATTGACTGCTAAGGGGCTCAATCCGAATAAAATTATTGTAACTTCCGTACTTCGGACGGAGAATGACGTAAAACGCTTGCGTCGTCGAAATGGGAATGCATCGAAGAATTCTTGCCATTTTTACGGAACTACATTCGATGTGAGTTGGAAACGGTTTAAGAAAGTGGAAGATGAGGATGGACGTCCTCTTCAGGATGTGAGTGCTGATACTTTAAAGCTGGTATTGGCCGAAGTCTTGCGGGATGTTCGTAAGGCGGATAAATGTTATGTAAAGTACGAATTGAAACAGGGATGTTTTCACATAACAACACGCTAAGTGTGAGAAACGGTGAACGATGAACGAATCAACGATGAACGGGCTGCGCTCAGCCTATTCATCGTTTACTACTTATTTATGGTTCATTTTTTCTCTGTTTCTTCTTTCTTTTCTTCCGGATGAATCATATTTTTCACTGTTTCTCCGATAGGTAATTTGTCTAACACGCCCAAACTCGGCGCAACAGTTTTCACCAATGTGTTCAGGAAGTTGCTCGTGCCCCCATTTCCTCCGTCGAAGACAGTGATATTGCCTAAGTTTATGTGTTCGAAGGCTTTTACCTGTTCGCCTGCTATTTCTTTCCACTGATCTACCATCTTGTATTGGATAGCAATTGCCGGATTCGATTCGGCTGCTTTAACCATGGCTTCAAAACCTTCTGCCTCGGCCAGCAATGAACGTTTCTTACCTTCAGCCTCCGCTTCAAGTTTTAATTGAATGGCTTTTGCTTCTGCTTCAGCTTGTGCCAGTGTCGCTTTGGCACGTGCTTCCGCTTCGCGGGTGATTTTCTCAGCTACGGCTTCTGCCTGTAAGATGGCCTCTTGGCGGGCAACCTCTGCCGGAACTATCTTTTCTGCTTTCAGAGATGATTCCACTTTACGTGCTTTCGCCTCTTCCACTTCTTTTTGTGCTATTTCCTTAGCGGTTTGCACGGCAGCTTCCGATTTAGCGGATGCCTCACCGGCTTGTTTATCGGCATTAGCTTGGGTTACAGCTAGTTCGGAGTTAGACAACGCAATCTCTTTTTGTGCTTCGTTTCGTCCGATGGCTGCTTTCTTTTGTGCTTCTGCCTGTTTGATTTCCATGTCGGAATTCAGTTCCGCAATGCGGCTTTCTTTTTCGGTATTGGCCTGTTCTATCCGGATGTTTTTTTCTGCTTCCGCTTTGGCTACCTGTGATTCCTTCTCCGCATTGGCAATAGCAACCTGAGAGATACGGTCTTTATCAGCGTTGGCTACAGAGATTTCTTGCAACTTCTTGGTTTCCGCAATGGCAATGTCTTGGTCTTTACGGGTTTCGGCCACTTTGGTTTCGCGTTCTTTTATCTGGTTGGCAATCTTGATAGCACCCAGTTTTTCCTGTTCTTCAATATTGGCCTGAGCTTCGTTCTGCGCTTTACTTTCGGCCTCTTTTCCTAAGTTGACAATATAGTTGGCAGCATCACGAATATCGCTGATGTTGATATTCATCAGGTATAAACCGAATTTGCGGAGTTCTGTATCGATGTTGTCTTTTACTTTGGAAAGAAATTTATCACGGTCGGAGTTCAACTCTTCAATTGTCATGTCGGCAATAACCAGACGCATCTGTCCGTAAACCACATCTGTAATCAGGTTTTGTTTATCGTCCATGGTCAATCCCAACATACGCTCAGCCGCATTTTGCATTACTTCGGGATCTGTGCTGATAGCTACTGTGATAGTAGTGGGTACATCTACACGGATGTTTTGAGCCGAAAGTGCTCCTGTCAGTTTGCAGTCTATCTGCATGGGTTTCATTGACAAGAACTCATATCCTTGTACAATAGGCCATACAAAGGCGGCACCACCATGATATAACTTTGCCGATTTCTTATCTCCACCTGTCTTACCATATACTACTAATACTTCGTCACTTTTACATTTGCGGTAGCGTGAAAGAATACCGATAAATGTAATTAAGATTACCGCCACAAGTATGGCAGCCATGATCATCATTTCCTGGGTCATAGTTCTCTTTTTTGAGTTTATTAATTATTGAATATATAAAGTTCCATCTTTATAAGCAGTAATTGTTGCTTTATCTCCCGTCTGGTATGATTTACCCGATTCCGTGACAACATCGATTTCTCTCATGGCTCCGTCACGACTGATCTGCACAGTGTACTTCTTTTCGTTCTGTTTGAAATAAATAGTGCATTCTCTTCCTACCAATTGTTCTGTTCTTTCCGAATGTGTGGTCTGCTGTAGTTGGTAACGCCTTTTTATATAAGAACCAAACGGCAAATACAAATATGAGTCCGATGGCGACACCCGTCAGGTAGGTCTGTATCTCGGTGTTATGCTGCAGATACATATACCAACCGAATCCTATCCCAAAGTGAGTTAATCCCTTAAAAGAAACCACACTGCTGATATCTGTGTCGATGTCAGCATCTGCATCGATATCACCAAAAAATATAGATAAGATAAATTGTACTGCGAAGATGCCTGTTGTGACAATAGCAATGGTGAGGAAAATATTACTACTCATGGCAATAGGTGTTTAATGATTTATTTTATAGATATAGTTCCCAAATATACACCTTTGATTTTTATATGCAAAGGTAAACTAATAAAAAAATGGAAGAATCTGTTTAAGTTTTATTATATCGAATTGCCGGAACAGTGTAACAAAACAAAAATTCCGCCACCTTTCTTGCCAAGAAAAGCAACGGAACCTGGTTATCATTTGAATTTCTGAATTTTATGGATGGAGTAAATCTTTCTTTATTTCTTTAAAATAGGGATTCCAACTACTGCTACTATATGCCGAAATCGCAGCCTCTGGCACAAATAGTGTACTTATTGATTTTAGAGAAGAATCAAAAGCAGCCGTACCAAGCGTAGGTGGAGTACTTCCCAAACAGTAAACTTGGCTCATTTTCGTACATAAGTGGAATGCATTTGTTTCAATGGATGTTAATGAAGCCGGGAAAAAGATCCCACTAACGCAGAACAACCTGAAAAAGCAAACTCACCGATTGTTTCTACTACATTCGGATAATAGAAGGTAGTTATACCACTACATCCGGAATATGTATTCCTGAGTATATTTTTCACCTGTGTACGTTGCATATTAATACTTTCCATGTTCTTACAATCCGTAAATACACCTGCTCCTAAAGTTTGCAGTGCATTGGGGAGTGCTGCTCTATCTATATAAGCATCTTCGTAAGGGAAAAACTCTGACTTAAGTAAAGTGCAATAAGAGAAAGCTCTTACTTGTATCTCAGTGATATTATGATGTAATGTCACATACTGCAAATTCGCACATTCATCAAATAGATTATTCCTGAGTACTGTTACTTCTGTAGGAATAGTAATTAGCTTAATGAACGGCATCTTAAAATACAGCCTCCCCTATCTGAGTGATACCATTATGCCATGTGACGCGCTCCAGATTCTGACATTCCTGAAAAGCATAGTCCAGGATATCTGTT
>ENA-OQIC01000389-OQIC01000389.1-human-gut-metagenome-genome-assembly--contig:-NODE-389-length-19854-cov-1.965225_pt1 | contig 19854 bp, 33 predicted proteins | sample MGYA00242572_ERZ504736 | MGnify/ENA primary metagenome ERZ504736 (study PRJEB26092, sample SAMD00036201) | human gut metagenome | host: Homo sapiens | study: EMG produced TPA metagenomics assembly of... | reverse complement strand
ATAAACTACTCCTATACGCCGCAGTGCATTCTCTGCACAGCGTTTTTATTGCACAGGACACCATTTCCCATACAATAAATAATATGTCATACAGGCAGCTTTCTTATTCATAAGGACACAGCACAATAATTTTCTGCGGTGTAGTCTGTGGAGGAATACTTTTCGTTGCAGCAGTGTAATACACCAAAAGCTCCATGTTTATAGGCGCACAGGCATATCTCTGACCATTAATGGTAGAAATATTTGTCATAGGACTTAAATTCAGCTTTAAAGACTGCCCCTGCGCTTCTAAGTTTTCATCAAAATAAGCCAGCATAACCTCTTGATTTTGCCTGAGCGCCGTAATCAGCTCCGCCTGATACTGGGGAGGAAAAATGGCGGGCGCAGGCAAGCTTGTGTCATAAAAAGCGGCAATCCTCATTCCCGGTCTTAAACGTACATTGTGAATAACTGTGGTATCTCCTGTGAGAATAAAATTGATTGTTTCGTTTTCCTTATTTTCAACTTTTAGGGAAATCACCATGGTACAGCAGGAATTTCCATGCGTGATACGCTCAATAATTCCGACTACTTTTCATAATTACTATAATCCATAAAAAATCCTTTTTTCTTTATTCTATGACAGAAGCCTTAAAGGGTTCACCCTGCTGCCAACGCATTTGCGCTATGTCCCAGTTTATGACTTTAAACCAATTATCAATATAATCCCCTCTTAAATTATAATGCTTCAAATAATAGGCATGCTCCCACACGTCAATACAAAGTACAGGAGACATTTTATTCAAGCATGGAACGTCTTGATTTGCAGTTGTAATAATCCGAAACATTCCTCTTTCCCATACCAGCCACGCATATCCCGAACCAAATACAGACAATGCCGTCTGCTTAAAAATTTTCTGAAATGCTTCAAAGCTCTGAAACTGGCTTTCAATTTCCTCATACAGTGGATTGTGCGGGACTTTCTTTGGAGGCTGAAGACCTTCAAAATAAAACCTGTGATTATATACGCCTCCGCTGTTTTTCCCAATATCACCGGGCATTTGTGTCAGTTCCTCCAACGTACATGCTTGCAGCTTTGGCTCTTTGGTAAGGAGTTTATTCAGTTTATCAATATAGGCTTGTAAATGCTTCTCATGGTGCAAATACATTGTTGTGGCATCAATATAAGGCTCTAATGCTGATAATCATACGGCAAAGGTGTGTTTATAAAAGGATATTGATTGTTATTCATAGCAATTCTTTCTATTATCGAATTATGGATATTCTATGCGAAATTCCAAGAAAAGTTACATTTGTTCCGCTTTTATCATAATTTGAGTAATATAATCTTCCTCTTTTGATACAGAAAAATCATTCATCCCCCACTCATAGGCAAAGCCTGTCAAGCGCAGGTTCTCTTTGTTTGCATAAGTAAATATTTTCTCATAAAGCTTCGGCAAATTATTCCAGCTCCCTTTCAAATAGGCACACAAATAAGTACCCTTTGGTTTTATCAGCACGCCCTCTTTGGGAACTTTCCCAAAAGCCGGCGTAAAAAGCCCGTCATACTCCTGAAATTCTCCTTTTTCTGCCTTTTCCACAGAAAGATAGCTTCCTATTCCCATGCGGCACTGCTCTATTCCCCATACCTCTTTTACATGAGCAAATGCTTCCTCTAAAAACTCTTCTTCAAAATTATAAGGTGTAGTCAGATATTGCTCCTCCTCGCACTCCGTTAAAAAAATTTCTCCTCCCTTTAATTGCTCGCAGCTTTCTGTTTGACTTTTCATTTCAGAAAGAATATGTCTGGTTTTTATGAGTTTTTCCATCTGCCTGTCAATTTCGCTGATTTTTGCATCTGCTAATTGCAGAAAATCCTTTGAATTTGGATACTCTATATATTTCTTGATTTCTTCCATGCTCATATTCAATTCTTTTAGCATCCGAATATATTCAAATTCCATACTCTGTGAGGTTTCATAATAACGATATTGATTTTCCCCTTTTTTAGCAGGAGAAAACAAACCAATACTGTCATAATAATGCAGCGTTCTTTTATTTACGTTCATGAAGCTTGGCAAATTCTGCCGTGGTAAGCAATTTCGTACTTTTTTTCATTCTTTTTTAATCTCCTATTGACTCTACACTAACTGTATACTTTATTATACAGTACAGCAAAGAAAAAAACAAAAAACTTTATGGAAACAGGAAGGATGATGAAAATGGAATTTAGAGAATTCAGAAAAGAAGACATCCCTGCATTGGAAGGGATTATTCGCCAAACTTGGAATTATGATAAATTTGCCAGTCCAAAAACAGCCCAAAAGCTTGCCAGAGTATTTCTGAGCAGTTGTCTTGCCAATCAAACCTTTTCTCAGGTAGCTGTGGAAAACGGCAAACCTGTGGGAATTATTCTTGGAAAAAATATTGCCGTTCATAAATGCCCTATTTCATACAGATGGAAACAAATTTGTTCTCTCATCTCCCTTTACCTGACAAAAGAAGGGCGAAATGCCTCCGAAATTTTTGGCAGTGTAAATGGTATTGATAAGGAATTACTTGCCACATGCAGACCTTATCCCGCAGAGCTGGCGCTTTTCGTCATTAGTCCTGACTGCCGGGGGAAAGGCGTGGGGAAACAATTATACCAGCGATTTCTCCAATATCTTAAGAAGGAGCATTTAGACAGCTTTTATCTCTATACCGATACCAGCTGCAACTACGGTTTTTATGAACATCAGGGAATGGTACGAAGATGTGAAAAAGAGCATATTTTTACTGTTAATCAGCAGCGCTCAAAAATGACATTTTTATTTATGATTGTGAAATCTAAAAAGGCTGCCGCAGGAAGTCTCCTCTAAGCAGGGAGGCTTCCTACCGAAAATTATTTTATATTAACTTATCCAACTCAAATAATAGTTTTGATTTCATTCTTCTAATTCCTTATGAGAAGGGCGATTACTGTCATCGTACATTTTTTCCATTGGATACCACCAAACAGGACCTTTCCCGTTGTTCCCATAATTCTCGATATCGCCTGCTTTTCTCGGAAACAAATGCCAATGAAGATGTGTATCTCCATTACCCAGCAATTCATAATTTATTTTATCTGCTTTAAATGCTTTTGAAACTGCTTCTGCAACAACAGACATTTCTTCTAAAAATTTCATTTTTGTTGAAAAATCTAAGTCGAATAATTCTGTTTTATGAACTTTACTGAGAAATAATGTATAGCCTTTAAAATGCTGATTATCTCCTATAACAACATATCCCGTTGATAATTCTTTCACAAAATAAGGATTAACACCATCCTTAATCATTTTAATTCTATCACAGATGATACACATATTTATTCACCTCGTTAAATTCAAAATTCACTACACTACAAATTGGGTTTATTTTCAGCACCCCCATTCGCAAGCGATGTTCTTCCTTTTCCCAATGCAGACAAAGCAGCAATGAATTGTTTTTTCTCTGTCCAATTAACACCATCTCTGCACTGTATATATCCTTTTGCCATATCTTCATTACAATATGGACATTTCATATATGCACCTCCAAATCATAATTTACTGCACTACAAACTGGGATTTATCACTCTGGTAATTCCATTTCATCATTCTTTTTTACAAATCCATACTTTTCATACAATGGTCGCCCCATATCAGTTGCTTCTAATGAAATAGCTGTAATCCCCTTGCCTTTAGTATCTCTAATCAGCATATCTAATGTTTTATAAGCAATTCCCAGTCTTCTATATTCAGGATTAGTATACATATTCATGATATAAGCTTGTTTCCACTTGGATTGTGGTAAGTCGGCATTACTTGAAAGAAACTAACACCACCAGCCCCTACAAAATGATTTTCATCAAAAGCCAAATATGCAATATGAGAGCCATCACAAAGCGCTTTTTGATAATAATTATAAGATTGTCTTTCAACTTCACTCATATCAGTATCGGCAGAAAGTTTATTAGCTGCTCTTAACACCTCTATTCTTGTTTCTGTCAATATATCTATATCTTCAAGCGTTGCTCTCTTATATGTTAAATTCATATCTTGTTCTCTCCCACAACTTCTAATTTATACTTCTCTTTCAAAAATAATTTGATAACAAACAGGAGTATTAACCCCTGATTTCTCGTTGATTGGCGTAACAATTTGTTTCAATCGCCAGCCGCATTCTGCTTCTGAAATTATTACTTTTTTACATTCTTCAAATGTAATGCCTGCTAAACCCATTTGTTTCTTTACTTCAACAAATTTGTATTCATATTTTTTCATAACCTTGCACCTCCACAATTTCCTCTTTTCTTGTTACCGGATGCTATCAGTTCAAAACAGAAAGAACCGCAGATATCATACAAATAATAATTACACCACCACAAAATACTAATATAACTTTCTTTAGTTTTTTATTCCCGTTAAACATCTTATCTATATCTTCTGAAAACAGTGCTACAATAACCCCCACAATGACTGGAGCTAAATATTTCCACATCGTATTTCACCTTCTTACGACTTCTAAATTTGTCTATTATTATTTTTTAGTATACCATAAGAAAATTGAATAGTCATTATTTTCCTGTTTATCTGTCAGAATATTTTTTTATCTTTGCCTTACCGTTCTTCTTGCCATGGTAGTAAATTAGTAATAAATTTCTAAAATAGATTTATTTCCTTTCCAAAAAGCTTTATAATAGGATAGAAAAAAGAAAGGAGTTTTAAATTATGAATACATCAGAAGTTATTCGTGCACGCAGAAGCATTCGAAAGTATAAAGAAAATTTTGCTATTCCTCAAAAAGATATTGAAACCATGTTGGAAGCTGCCATGATGCGCCCAGCGCCTGCAACACAAGACCATGGGAATTTGTTGTAGTTGAAAATCCCAAGATAAAAGAACAGATTATTGAAATCAGCCCTCATACTTCCATGTTACACACTGCCAGCCTTGCCATTGTAGTATGTGGAAGACCTGACTTGCAGGAAAATATTTGCAATGCTTTTTGGCCGCAGGATTGCGGAGCTGCCATTGAAAATCTGCTCCTTCAGGCAACGGATTTAGGATACGGCACTTGCTGGTGCGGATTTTATCCTGTAATGGATAGAGTAGAAAAATTACAGAAGCTGCTTCAGGTTACAAGTATCCCTCTGGCTGTGGTTGCTGTGGGGAAACCGGAGCAAAATCCGGATGCACGAGGATTTTTGAGCCTTCCAAGGTTACCTATTTAAAATAAACGAGACGATAAAGGCAGGTATTTCACATGCACCATTTTTTCTCACGGGAACTTCCGGTATAGGGAAATCCACCCTTCTTATGGAGGTTTTACAGGAAATGGAATTTCCTATATCCGGTTTTTTTGCTCAAAGACAGCTTCTTCCCGATGGTACTACCGGAGGCTTTCGTCTTCTTCCCTGGAGCAGCAAACATCCTCTTACTGCCACATATCAGGCAGAAGCATCCGATTTGTTCATAAAAAAATCGGACACAGCTGGCAAAAAGATTTACATGTTTTTCAGACAACTGCAATTACACTGTTAAATGAAAAGACACCGTTAAAATGTCTGGACGAAATTGGAGGAACAGAGCTTCTCGTTCCCGAATTTTTAAATGCTCTCTACGCTTTGCTAGAAAGCGATGTCTGCTGTGTAGGTGTCATAAAAAGTCCTCAAAATCTGACTTCTATGATGACAAGAGTTGAAATGAAAAAGCAGGAAGCCATAAAGCTTCAAGAGCTGCACAAGGATATGACACAGCAGTTTCACAGCGTCATTGTAGAATTGACAGCGTTTAATCGGGAAGAAGTAAAGCTTGCCTTAAAAAATTTTATAAAAACTGAGGTTTGCACATGAAAAAGAAAAAACAAAAGCATTGGATTTTATGGTTCACTCTGTTATTTTTTGTTTGCTTTTTTTCTTCTTTTCTTCTGGGACGCTATCCCATTTCCCCTTTGGAATTGGTAAAAATTCTGCTTTCCAAAATTTTTCCGATTTCACCTACTTGGGAAGCTCAGTTGGAAACGGTTCTTTTTCAGATACGACTTCCCAGAGTATTTATGGCAGTGCTGATAGGCGGAGCTTGTCCTGCGCCGGAGCGGTATATCAGGGAATGTTTCAAAATCCTCTGGTATCTCCCGATGTGCTTGGGGTTTCTTCCGGAACAGGCTTTGGCGCTGCTTTAGGACTTTTATTAGGCTTTAGCTATCAGGCAGTTTCAGCCACCGCACTTTTCTTTGGGCTTTTGGCAGTGCTTGTTGTTTATTTGATTAGCCGAAGAGTAAAAAGCAATCCCACCCTTGCTCTGGTATTGGCAGGCATTTTAATCAGCTCCCTGTTTTCCTCCTCTATTTCTTTGGTGAAGCTGGTGGCTGATACAGATAATGTTCTGCCTGTCATTACTTACTGGCTGATGGGAAGCCTTGCATCCATTCGTCCCGACGATGTTCTTTTTGCAGCGCCTTTGATTATTTTGGGACTTATTCCCCTCTATCTTTTCCGCTGGCAGATGAATATTGCACCTTAGGTGATGAGGAAGCAAGATGTATGGGCGTTTCTATTCAAAAAGTGAGGTTTCTTGTTATCTTCTGTGCTACGCTCATTACCGCAGCAGCAGTATCCGTAAGCGGCATGATTGGCTGGATTGGACTGATTATTCCTCATATCGGAAGAATTTTGGTAGGAAACGATTATCAGAAGCTTTTGCCTGCTTCTTTCCTGTTAGGAGGAAGCTTCCTTGTGGTAACCGATAATTGTGCCAGACTTTTATCTACCAATGAAATTCCTATTGGAATTTTAACTGCCTTTGTAGGTGTGCCTATCTTTTTGTATCTGATTTTGAAGAAAGAAAGTAATTTTTAAGAGGTGATGATTTGAATTTATCCGTACATTCTCTATATTTTTCCTACCAAGCAGCTCCCTTGTTAAGAGACCTTGATTTTTCTCTTGATACAGGAAGCTTTGTGTGTGTATTGGGAAAAAACGGTGCCGGAAAAAGCACCTTGTTTCAATGTATTTTAAATCTGCAAAAAAATTATACAGGAATGATTTCTCTTGACGGACAGAATGTAAAAGCTTTAAAGGAAAAAGAGCTGGCAAAATCCATTGCTATATTCCCCAGCTGCATAAGCAGAGCTTTCCTTTTTCCGTATTTGATACGGTTCTCATGGGAACTGCTGCCAGCCTTTCTCCCTTTTCCACACCAAAGGAGGCGCAAAAAGAAGCTGCCATGGAGGCGCTTCACCTTATGGGTATGGAAAAATACGCTTCCCGCTCTTTTTCCCATTTAAGCGGCGGGGAACAACAAATGGTTTTGATTGCCAGAGCCCTTGCTCAAAAAGCGCCAATCCTCATTATGGATGAGCCATGCTCAAATTTGGACTATGGAAATCAAATCCGTCTTTTAAAGAAGTTAAAACAGCTTTCTGCACTTGGATATCTTGTTCTGCTTTCCACTCATAATCCGGAACATGCTTTTCTTTTTGCAGACAAGGTGCTTGTTTTACATAATGGAACTGCTATGACACCGGGAAAACCGCAGGAAGTACTCACAGCCTCTCTATTAGAAGAAATATACAATATTCCCATACAGCTTTATACTTCTTCTGATGTTCCGCAGCCTGTGTGCATTCCGAAAATCTGATTTTAAAATTTATACTTATGGAGGAATTTATGAAAAAGAAACTATTTACTATTTTATTGTCTGTATCACTGCTTTTTAGTCTTACCGGCTGTGCAAAAGAAGAACCTGCAAAAGAGCCGGTAAAAGAAGTGCAGACACAAGAAAACACCGAAACAGAAGAAACACGTACCTTTACTGACTCTGTCGGAAGAACCGTAACCATTCCAAAGGAATTGAAAAAAATTGCGCCCTCCGGTCCTGTGGCGCAGTTGGTCTTATATACCGCAGCGCCGGATTTGCTCTGTGGTCTTGCCAGAGAATTTCCCGAAACAGCAAAAGGATATATTGACGACAGTTATTATTTCCTCCCTGTTTTCGGTCAGTTTTACGGGAAAAATGCCAATCTGAATATGGAAGCTCTTTTGGCAGCTTCTCCTGAGCTTGTCATTGATATCGGAGAACCAAAGGAAAATATAGGAGAAGAGCTAGACTCTTTAAGTGAACAGCTTGGTATTCCTGTTGTCTTTATTGAAGCCACTCTGCCTACCATGGAAAGCGCTTATACAAAGCTGGGCGAATTACTGGGCAATACAAAAGAATGTGAAGAGCTTGCAGAATATTGCAAGGAACTTTTAGAAGATACCTCCAAAAAGGCAGCCTCCATACCGGAGGATGAAAAAAAAGCCATTTATCTGGCTTCCGGAAATGAAGGCTTAAATACCAATGCTTCCGGCTCTATTCACGGAGATATTGTGGAACAAATCGGCGCTGTGAATGCTGCAAGAGTTGACGCAGCCTCTACGGGCGGCGGAAGTGAAGTTTCCTTAGAGCAGATTTTCCTTTGGAACCCTGACATTGTTTTGGCAGACACAAAAGAACTTTATGAAAAGCTTTTAAAGGACCCTGCATGGCAGGATTTAGAAGCTGTAAAGAATAATCAGGTTTATCAAATTCCCGATATTCCATACAGCTATATCAACAATCCTCCTTCTGTTAATCGTTTTATCGGTATTCCGTGGCTTGGAAGCATTGTCTATCCGGAAGTCTATACCGAAGACATACGAAAAGAAGTAACTGAATTTTATCAGCTCTTTTACCATATCGAATTGACAGAAGAACAGCTTGACGAAATTCTTTAAATTCCGTTTTTCTCACAGATATCTGCCAGACAGCAGCTCTCACAATGAGGTGTTGTTCTGGCAGTGCATATTTCCCGGCCATGGTATACAAGGCGGTGGCAGAAATCGCTTCCTTCTTCGGGAGGAATGATTTTCCATAATTCCATTTCTACCTTTTTCGGCTCTTTGATATTTTCTACCAATCCGATACGGTTTACAAGGCGAATACAATGCGTATCGGTTACAATGGCGGGTTTTCCGAACACATCCCCCATAATCAGGTTTGCGCTCTTTCTTCCCACTCCCGGAAGCTTTAAAAGAGCCTGAAAATCATCCGGTACTTTCCCTTGATATTCCTCTTTTAAAATCTTCATACAGGCACAAATATCTCTTGCTTTACTTTTTCCCAAACCACAGGGACGTACAATTTTCTCTACTTCTTCTACGGGCGCTTCTGCCAGAGCATTCACATCGGGATATTTTGCATATAAATCCTCAACAACTACATTTACTCTGGCATCGGTACACTGTGCAGCCAAACGCACACTGACCAGCAATTTCCACGCATCGTCATAATCCAGTGTGCAGCCGGCATCCGGATATTCCTTTCGCAAACGTTCAATGACTTCTAACGCTTTTTCCTGCTTTGTCATGTTCTTTCTCCTTAGTTTTTCTTGCTGTCCAAATGGTTAATCATACTGGCTAAATATCCTGCGCCAAAACCATTGTCAATATTTACCACGCTGATGCCGCTGGCACAGGAGTTCAGCATGGACAGCAGCGCTGATAAACCGCCGAAATTCGCTCCGTATCCCACACTGGTAGGCACTGCGATTACCGGACAGTCTGCCATGCCTCCGATAACGCTTGCCAGCGCTCCCTCCATACCGGCAATGGCTACAATCACTCTTGCGCTCATGATTTCCTCTACATGGTCCATCAGACGGTGCATGCCCGCTACTCCCACATCATAGAGGCGTATTACCTCATTTCCGTATATTTCTGCGGTAAGCGCAGCCTCCTCAGCCACAGGCATATCGCTGGTTCCCCCTGTGGCAATGACGATTTTCCCTGCTCCGTCCGGCGTTGGAATTTTTCCAATTCTTCCGGTACGTGACATCTCGTCATATTTTAAATCTAAATACTGCTTCACATAATCAGCTGCTTCCTGACTCATTCTGGTAATCAGCACTGTTTTTTCTTGTTCTGTGAGCATTGCCTGTGCAATTTTTAAAATCTGTTCTTTTGTCTTCCCTGCGCCGTAAATCACCTCTGCCATTCCCTGACGAATACCCCTGTGCGTATCCAGCTTTGCAAATCCCATATCTTTATACGGCTCTGTTTTAATCTGAAGCAATGCTTCCTCCGGTTTCACGCCTCCGTTGGCTACCTGTTCCAGCAGTGTCTGCAACTGTTTCTTATCCATTTTCTTCGGTCCTTTCTGCGGTGTCATAATTTTCCAGAAAATGATGTTTTACCCCATTTTCCTTATATGCAATCACAGTGCTTAAATTTACATTTTCTACACTTTTAAAAATATTTCCTTCGATAAAAGGATTGATTTCCTTTAGCTCTTTAATTAGTCCTTTGATTTCCATACGCTTTGAGCCTGTGCTTCCGTCTTCTCTGCAAGTGGTACAGGTATCTGTAAAACGGCAGGCACATTGAATAAAGTGTAAATCGTTGTAGTCTCGCCAATGCTTAATATCATCTTCACGGATTAAATACATAGGGCGAATAAGCTCCATGCCCTCAAAATTTGTGCTGTGAAGCTTTGGCATCATGGTCTGGATTTGTGCTCCGTAAAGCATTCCCATGAGAATGGTTTCAATCACATCGTCATAGTGGTGTCCCAGAGCAATTTTATTACAGCCCAGCTCTTTTGCTTTACTGTACAGATAACCTCTGCGCATACGAGCACACAGATAGCAGGGGGATTTCTCAATCTCATACACCGTTTCAAAAATGTTTGTCTCAAAAATTGTAATGGGAATATTTAAAAGCCGCGCATTTTCTTCAATTACTTTTCGGTTGGTTTCGTTATATCCCGGATCCATTACCAGAAAAATCACATCAAAATTTACTTTTCGGTGCTTTTGCAGCTCCTGAAACAGCTTTGCCATAAGCATAGAGTCTTTTCCGCCGGAAATGCACACGGCAATCTTATCTCCCTCTTTTACAAGCTCATATTCATTAATGGCTTTTGTAAAACGGCTGAAAATCGTTTTATGAAATTTCTTTCTAATGCTTTTTTCAATTTCCGGATATCGCTCCTCTGTGGAAAAGCTGTCTAAAAGCCATGCCCCATATCCACCTGCAAGATGTGCGACATCATACCCTTTTTCTTCCAATTCCTCTGCTGCCTCATAGCTTAAAATTCCTTTGGCGCAGTATAAAATTATCTTTTTGTCGTTTGGCAGAAGCTCCGGCTTCTCCCGAAGCCTTGACAGAGGAATATTCACTGCATTGGGAATAAAACCGTGGGCAAAGGCTGCTTCTTCCCGAATATCTACCAGCAGATATTCCTCTTTGTTTAAGTTTTTTAAATCCTGTATCTTTATTTCTAATGTGTTGTTCATCTTATAATCTCCACTCTATAAACTGGTGAAAGTAAAATTCACACCAGTTTATATTGTACTGGAAGAGAAAAAACTTGTCAACGAAAGATGAACTACTCCAAAGCTCCTTTTATTTCCTTTTTTCTCTTTAAAATCCGCTCATTTCGACTGCCAAAGGCTTCTGCTCTTCCTTTTAGCAACACAGCTCTTCCCTCCGGTGTTCTGGTATATACCAGATGATATTTGCCTAAATGAGAAGACATAACCTTCTGAAAGAAGAGAGCCTCCTGCTTTGTCTTAGAAAAAACAGAGGGCACACAATAATATTTCGTCATAGCTCCCAATGCCTGCGGCGCATACAAAAGGTAACGCTGATTATCCACTGCTGCCAAAAATTCTTCCATACACTGAGCAAACAGCTCTTTCTCTCTTGTTGTTCCGCCCTTTAAAAACACCTGATAATCCACACCGTTTTCTCCATACACACTGACTTTACAGGAAGACGTAATATTTTGAGACTCTGCAAGAGCCGCTTTCATTCCCTCTGCCATTTCTCGCAAACGCTTTAAAGGACCGGAAAAATGCACAAGCCGCCACACGCCCCAGAGAAAAATTCCGGCTGCCTGCCACGGTAAAAATAAAATCTGTAATGCCCTGCTGCCCATAGCTTCTGCGAAAAGCGCCCCGTATCATGACCCTGACCTCATTCGAATTGCAACACTTAACGCAATCATACCCAAAGCATTGAAAAAAGAAGCGCTGGGATTTAAAAGCTTTTTCTTCATTTTACAGGTTTCTACGGCTTCCATATTTCCCTGAATATGAACTGCCTGCTGCCACTGGCTTTTAATTCTTCCCGCATACACGCCCGCAGCTTCATGTCTTCATTGATTTCCATAAGATGTCGGTAAGTATAAGGAGGAGTAATGGTATTTAAACGCTCCATACCGTTTTCAATCACCGTTCCGTCATAACTCACTCCTAAAATCCCATCATCCTTCTTTGCAGTGTACGGAAATCTTCTGTCACTTCGCAGGACTCCTTCGTATCTGTCATACAGACCAAATGCCAAATATTACTGGTTTTGTCAGGATTATCCTTACTTGCACGGATAGCCCTTCCCCGCATCTGATTACCCAACACATAAGAACCCACAGAGCTTGCCATAATCAAAGCATTGATACAGGGAGAGTCCCAGCCTTCTCCCAACAGTGATTTTGTTCCGATTAAAATTTCGATTTCTCCTTTTTCAAAAAGCATGGTAATCATCTGTGTGCACAAATGGGTATTTTCCGTAAGCAAAATCTCACTGTAACCCAAACATTCTCCATTTTCATTTAACAATGCTTTTGAAGGAAGTTTTTCTATACCAAAAGAACAGGAAATGCGTTTCAGAGCAGCCAGCGCTGTATCCGGAATATAAATCAGACTTCCGCATAAAACACCTAACTTCCAATCCGGATTCTCCCTTCTCAGCATCTCAAAAATAGGCAGAACACCCAGACTGTCCGGCAGGAAATTGGGCTTTCCTAATTTTCTTGCATATTCCTTTTTAATATAATCTGTCAAAATCAAAAGTCGTAACTGATTACCCACAGAAGAATATTCCAGCTTACAAATTTCAGAAATACTTTTTAATTTTCCCGCACTGTTCATCAAAGTTTTTTCCAGCTTTTGATTTACGAAAAAAGCAACCTTCTTTCTCTCTATCAAGCCATGAGCTTTTAATTGCCGAATAAGCTCCTCCCGATATTCCTCCTGACACACAAACTCCGATACATCATCATATAAAAAGCCCTGTAACAAAATTTCCATCCACTTTTCAGACATAGGCGGAAGCTCTTTGACATTTAAAATTTTCAGCCATCTGCGGGCATAAGGAATATTCTGCTCCTGACAATAAATCAGCAAAGAAGATAAATATGCAGGATTTTCCAGCAGCTTTTCCAAATATCCCTGTACGTCTTCTAACCCTTTGTGAGATGCCACAGCTTCCTTTAAACGTGCATCTCCCATGAGTTTCTGCATCATTTGAGCTGCCTTTTGTCGGAAAAAGTCTACCTTTTCCTGTTCTTCCCCTGTGGGATAATTAAAATACACAAAATCCTGATGAGGGCAAAGACTGTTCTCCTTTACCAGCTCAGGAACTGTAATTTCTTCGTCCACAGGTCCGCACATGTTACAGTAACGTTCCCATTGCACCGGCGTTGCATCATAAGGAGGTGTTGCCGTCAGGGAGATTACCGTAACCTCCCCCATTTCCTTCATAAAATCTTCTAACGCCTTCCACCATTCGTTTTTCAGATGGTGACATTCATCTAAGCATATAACTTTTATCCCTGCTTCTTTCACTGTTCTGAGAAGCTCAAAATGAGAAAAATCCATAGCTTCCTGATTTTCTGTTTCCTCTTCCTCAGTCATTCCGGCATAGCGTGTCATGCCGCAAAATAAAGTCTGATAGGTAATCGAAGTAATGAGCTTTGGATTTTTCATGTCATTGGAAAGAATATCTTCGGGCGAAAGCCGCTCATTTAAGAAGCCGTCTTTTATTCTTTCCAACCACTGCTCCCGAATAACAATTCTCGGTGAAAGGATAAGACAGGGCTTTTGTGTCCGCCTGATAAGTTCAATGCCTAAGGTTGTCTTGCCTGCGCCGGGAGCGGCTACAATATGTATTTTTTGTCGGAGAGATAAGCATCCGAGAAATTCAAGACACGCTCCTGATACCTTCTCCATGTGCCTTTAAAAGATAGAATGTTATCATATAAATTCATATATTTAATCCTTTCCGGTGGGGGTTATAAATTGCTTATATAATCCGTTGTATATACTGCAAATTATAGCACAGATACTGAAAAGAAGACACAGCTAAAATTATTTCTCCAGTTTTCCATAAACAGAAAGCGCATCTAACACGTGATACGGTTCTGTATTATGCGAGCCTTGTGCATGAGCGGTAATGAAAAAATACTTTTTTCCGTTTATTTCTGCTGCTGTGGCAAGACAAAGCCCTGCATTTGAGGTATAGCCCGTTTTCCTCCTAAAATACAGCTATCTTTTACTCCTGCTTTTTGCAACTCCTGTGATAATGTACTGAAAAAAGTAAAGCCCTCCGGATGTTTGTTAGTCGCAGGCACAGAATATGAAAATGCAGTAAAAATCTTAGAAAAGTCCTGATTTTTCATAGCATAGCAAAGTAAGCGTGATAAATCCTCAACTGTTGTATAATGATTATCATCATGTAAGCCGGTAGTATTTGTAAAATGTGTATTTTTCATTCCCAGTTTTTTTGCTTTCTTATTCATTTCTGATACAAATTCTTTCTCTGAACCACAAGAACCTTCTGCCAAAGCGACACAACATTCTGCCCCTGAGGGCAGCATCGCTCCGTATAAAAGGTCTCTGTAAGTAACCTTTTCTCCCGGCAAAAATCCTGCCATAGAAGCGTCCTGTGCATATAATTCAGGAAAGATTTCCTCTCTTAAAACAGTTATTTCCCGTATATTATCCAGCTTTTCTATGGATAAAAGCACTGTCATAATTTTCGTAAGCGAAGCCGGATAAATTTTCTTTTCTGAATTTTTTCTTCCTAAAATTTGACCTTCTTCGTCCAGCAGTATCGCAGCCTCACTATAAAGTTCTCCTAAAGAAATTTCTTCCTTTCCCTTGCTGAAAACTTCCGATTTTTTATTTGGCAAAAGCAAGAAAACCAACACTGCTGCCAAGAAAATTAATCCTATTTTTCTTCTTCTCTTTCTTCTTTGTTTCCGTTTACTCATATAAAAAACACCCTTCTTTCTTTTGTACTTCTTATAAATCTACTGTACCAAAAAGAAAGAAAGGTGTTTTAATATTCTGTTGTTAAAATCCTAAGATTTCCTTAAGATTTGAAAAGGTATATTCTTTAATTATGTATGATTTTAATTTGACTTGTGGATAATTATTGTAAGTCTCTTTCACTTATACTCGCAAAAATTTCGCAAAGAAAATAGTCTATTTTGCTATACTGAAATATGGACATCTCCACTCCACAATATAACATTATTAGTGCATACCCGAATGACAAATATTTCATACTATGTTCTCCCAACATAGAAGCCACTGTCATATAAAAACTCAAAATAGCTATTCCAGATATGGCTACTTCTTTTAGTTCTGTTGCAATATGATAAAATCTCATCTCCTTTTTTTGATATACAAATTTATAGTACAATAATTCCTCTAACGGATTATTTAATTTCTGTAAACTTGTAATAACAATTCCCCTAAATTCCTGAAATTCTACAAATCCATATTTTTGATAGCCTTTTTTCTTGGCTTCTTTTAGGTATTCTTTACAATTCTTTTTAAAATCAATATACATTTTCTATACCTTTCTCTATTTTGATTTTTCTATATTGTAATTCTATAATTTTTAATAATTTAATTCAATTCTACCTATTATTTTCTGGAAAGACTAAGCTGAAATCAATACCTTCCTCATTTTGAATTTTATCTATTTCGGAGGGCATAGGAATTTCCTCTTTCTCCTCTTTTCGGTTCACCAACGCAAGTCCCAGAGCCTCTACTGCCATTTCATAAGCCTGTTTCATATCATCTCCTTCTGTAAAACATTCCGGTAAATCGGGAAATGAAATCCAAAAACCACCTTCTTCTGCTTTATGAAAAATAGCCGGATAAAATAATTTTTCCATACATAATACCTCCATTTGTTTACTTGCAACTCATTACTTTTCCGGAAGTACAATCTGAAAAACCGTCTCCTCCTGTTCACTTATAGCAGAAATACTTCCCCCGTGAAGCTCCACAATCTCTTTTGCAATAGCAAGTCCAAGACCTGACCCTGCACTATCTGAGCTGCGTGCCTCATCAATTCGGAAAAATTTCTGAAATACTCTGGAAAGCTTTTCCTTTGGAATTGTTTTTCCTTTATTTCGGAAGAAAAGGCACACTCCGTCTGAATTTTTCTCTCCCTCAATCGTAATAACAGAAGACGGATAACTATAAGAAACGGCATTCCGAATAATATTATTAAACACCCTGGCAAGCTTATCTGCGTCACCGTAAACCTGTAAGTCCTCCGGCACTTTCAATTCTATTGTATTTCCCTTCTGTGCCAGAACAGGATAAAATTCTTCTTTCATCTGTATAAGCATATAATATAAATCAATATTCTCTTTTTCCAGCGTAATATTCTGTAAATTGTAACGGGTAATTTCAAAAAATTCCTGAATAAGACTGTCTAAACGCTCTGCCTTTTTCTGGTATATGAGTATATTTTTCGCGTTGAGCAAGGGGCATATCCGGTGCATCTTCCAGTAAATTCAGATACCCCATAACCGATGTAAGCGGTGTCTTCAAATCATGTGCCAGATAAGTAATTAAGTCATTCTTTTTCTGAGTTTCCATTTTCAAATACTGTTCTTTTCTTTCCATATCTGCTTTTATCTGAACCAACTGTGTACTTATTTCTGAAAATTCCTGAGGGAAAATTTCCGATACATCACATTCTTTTTTCATGTAATCATGTATCATTTCCGCTGTTCTGGAAATCAATTTTTTCTGTTGTTTTTTCAAGGAAAATGCAAAATAATATATACAGAGCTTCCAATTATACCTGCCAAAAAACAAAAGAAACAACTGCAATATACTTAAATGCTTGCCAATCCACACGCTCATAAATATATTGAACCTTTTGTCTCCGTCGTACCATCCGGTACGTTCCTCATGAACGAAATGATTGCTAATCCAATCTAAAATCATGCCGTTAAAAACCGTATCAAATAGATAGTAAACCCCGTAAATTCCCAAAAGGAACAGCAAAATCAAAAGAATAATTTTCACAATTTTACAAATATTTTTCTTCTCATTTTTCAATTTTATAGCCGCACCCCCACACTGTTTTAATATACTTTGGATTTTCAAAAGAGTCCTCCATTTTTTCTCTTAAGTGACGAATATGTACGGTGATGGTATTATTGCTTTTGCTGTAATATTCATCTTTCCAAATCTGATGAAACAGCTCCTCCGCACTGACTACATTGCCTTTGTTCGCACAAAATAGCTAAAATAGAAAACTCTGTGGGTGTAAGAGACAATAAACGTTCATTTAAGAAACATTCATGCGTTTTTTTATTCAAAATCAATCCTTTATGCTCTAAAATCTCCTCTGCTTTCACTGTTCCCATATTATAACGCTTATATCTGCGCAGCTGCGCCTTTACTCTTGCCACTACCTCAAGCGGCTGAAAAGGCTTGGTAATATAGTCATCCGCTCCTAAAGTCAAGCCTTGAATTTTATCAATTTCCGCTCCTTTTGCCGTCAGCATAATAATAGGATAATTATATCGTTCACGTATTTTTTTACACAACTCTAAGCCTGAAATCTTTGGCATCATAATATCCAAAAGAGCCAAATCCAGCTCTTCCTTCTCCATAAAATTCCACGCTTCTTCTGCATCGTAAAATTTATATACGAGAAAATCTTCATTTTGCAAATATAACTCGACTAAATCTGCGATTTCTGTTTCATCATCTACAATTAATATTTTTTCTTTCATATCTGCCTCCCAGCCCATTATAACAGAAAAAGCAAAAATGGAGCAATGTTTTTTCCACTTCCGCTTTTTAGTTTGCATAATATATTTATTGTAAATCAAAAGCAAAGCATTATCATTTAAGGATAAACTTTTGCTATTGGCTATAAAAAACAATTCTGTTATAATAAAGTTATTAGAATGGAGGGGTAAAAAATGAGCATGCAATCAGATGTAGAGTCTTTATCTATTCAAGCTTTAGAAAATTATGCAAAAATACACAATCTATCAGAAAATGACGCAATCGACGAGACTTCGGTCGTGGATTTTATTGTACTGTACTAGAAACTCAAGCTAAAGAATGGGCGCATCGTTTATATATGCGAACTTTTTCTGGCAGCGAATACGTATATCAATACATTTTTCATCCTTCTAATTCACTGAATATCAAACATTTTAATACTCTTGATGCAGAATGGTTAGAATTTATCAAAAACAATCGATTACATGGCGGCATCCAACATAATTATGATATAGTCATAGGTCCGGTGGCCGATGATAACACAATGGAAACCGTTCAACTTTATATGTCAGGTATTTTAAAATCACATGAAGCAGTAGACAGACTTCGTTATAGTAAAATTAACAATCAAGTGTCTTTCCACACACCACGTGCTTTAGAATATCTATATTTTGAATATCGAAAGGAGATTGCTCATGATTAGTAATAAATATTTTTTCAATGGAAAAGACATTACTATGAATTTATGTATACAAATTCGAGATGTTATAGACATTATCCAAGAAACAACAGGTATGAATTTTCCTGAAGCCACCGTAGCTTTTTACCACTCTAAGACTTACAAAGCTTTGCAAAACACTGAAAATACACTTTGGGCAGAGTCTGCCGGTTTTATTGCAGATCGCTACTTTGAAGAACAGGAAATTTTAAATTCTCAGCAGCATCCTTAAATACACAAAAAGAAGTTGTCACATTTAGCATTGTTCAGAAACATTGATATGCCCTTAACTGTAACAACTTCTTTTTCATACTGATAAACTATATTTTTTCCTGCAAAATCTCAAGTAAATCATGATATCCTGATTTCTCTAATAAATCTTTTGCTCCAAAAAGTACCTCCTCTTTTGAATATTGATGTTCCTGCAAAAAACCTTCTTCTTTCTCACATAAATACTGATAAAAAAGTGCAGCCGTTATCACATCATCTTGATTGGTATAATCCATTTCATCTAAAAGAATATTCTCCGCTTCATTAATCTGTCCTCGGTCAATCATAGCTTTAAAATCTTTTAGTGGTCTCCCTGACACCTGAAATTTGTCTTCATTTTCTAATTCAACAGAAGTATATTTCTTCCCCAACATTAGAGAAAACAAGACACTTACCATTTCCTTAATCATACGCATAAGATAGTCTTTTTCGTCTGTGAAATTCATGTGACACCTCCTTTTACAATCTCTTAACGCCCCCTGTGTTTCTCTTTTTTCTTTTATAGTATCCTCTTTAGATGCGGAAACCTAACTCGCTTATTCCCCTCGGCGTTGACGGATAATAAAGTAAAATAAAAGCAAAATGCTATCAAAGAGGCTCCCATACAGGGAAAATAAATCGTTCCAGGCATTCTGGCAACAGCCGGATGACTCATGACACACATAATAACACATACCGCAAGCCCCACTCCGCTCAGTAGAATATACCACATATTTCGATTTTCAGCCGGCTCCAGTGTGTTTTCCCAGGTTTTTCTTCTCTCGAACTCCTTCAATAGCATTTCTTCATCCTGAAGTCCCTTAACCAGAAAATATGTATGCCGGGTCACACGTTTATTTGGATGACGTGACTGGCATCGGATAACATAATGACTGTTATTTTCTTTAATGCCCCATACTTTTCAGTCTGAGCATCGATCGATGTACAGCTACGTACGTCTGAGCATCATCGATGTACAGCTACGTACGTCTGAGCATCGATCGATGTACAGCTACGTACGTCTGAGCATCGATCGATGTACACTACGTACT
>ENA-OQIC01000388-OQIC01000388.1-human-gut-metagenome-genome-assembly--contig:-NODE-388-length-19914-cov-2.944913_pt1 | contig 19914 bp, 24 predicted proteins | sample MGYA00242572_ERZ504736 | MGnify/ENA primary metagenome ERZ504736 (study PRJEB26092, sample SAMD00036201) | human gut metagenome | host: Homo sapiens | study: EMG produced TPA metagenomics assembly of... | reverse complement strand
AACCGACTGGTGTAATTCCTTACCTCGTAAGATCCTAAATTACCGTACGCCGCAAGAAGCCTTTGTTGAAGAAGTTAAGAAGTTAGTGGATTTACAAAGTGTTCAATTTGATATTGCAATTTAGCAAAATCTTTTGACGAAAATCTCCTATAAAAAAGTCCGACGTCATAGGGCACAATTTGTGCTTACGGCGTCGGACATTTCCTTACCTAGTCAACGAGAATAAACGTTACATTGATAGGACCATGAACCCCTACTACACGAACCAATTCGATATCGGCTGTGTTGGAAGGACCTGAAATGTGAACCACATTGGATGGGAACCCTTCAGGATTTTCTTTATATACTTTGGTAAGAGCACGCATAGACTGCGTCATGCGAGGCACAATGTCAGAAGTACGGATAACCGCAATGTGACAAAGTGGCAACAAACCGATGGAACGGCCGCTGGCTTCAAAGCTTGGTTGAATAACCGTTGCTGTTTCGGCAATCCCTAAGATTGGGAAAGTAATACCGATTTCAGCCACTTTGGCTTCGTCAATATTAGCTTGACGACCGGCGGATGGATTCCATTGATAGAAGGTGGTACCTTCTTTATCTACCTTATCAAAGTTTTCTTTTAATTGGAATTTTTCAGCTTCTTCACAGCAAGGATAAATTACTTTACCGCCGCCGCGTTCTTCAATTTCTTTTAAGATTGTTTCGACTACATGCGCTTCATCAGTAGTTACAAATTTAGTACCTACTTTTTCACATTCCACTTTGAACATGTCTACAACTTGTTCGTGGGAAAGGTCGGAGTACATTGCCTCTTGAGGTCCTTTTTCATAAGGATACGGTGCTACGAAAGTAGGAATCTCTTTACGACCCAACGCATGAGAAATACGGCTAAAAAATGCTTTACGTTTTACATCATCCATTGTCTTGTCTCCTTACTTACGTTTGCTAGCTTCATATTCAGCATATACATCGCGGAATTTCTTGAGTTTCAATGTACCCATTTCTTTCGCTTTCATCCAGCCGCCTACTACCGGCAATAATTTAGTCCAATCGGCCATGTTACCGTTCTTACTCATGAGTTTCATGCCGATGGCACCTAACTTAGTACCATAATCGAAGAGGAAGGAATTACTGAATACAGTAGCCACTGTTTTGAAAATAGCTTCTTCTGCTGCCGGACGAAGATGCGCTTTGTCGGCAATGTTAACGCGATGTTTCAAAAGTAATTCATGGAGTGGAATCTTAACCGGACAATGTTCCCAGCATTCGCCGCACAAAGTGGAAGCGTATGGCAAATCGCCCGCTTTTTCATAACCAACCAATAATGGAGTCAATACCGCACCCATTGGACCCGGATAGATGGAGCCGTACGCATGACCGGTGATATGACGATATACCGGACAGATGTTCATACAAGCACCGCAACGGATACAACGAAGCATGGAGTTGAATTCGCCGCCCAAAATATTGGAACGACCATTATCGATGATAATGATGTGAAGTTCTTCAGGACCGTCGGCTTCACCTGGTTTGGCAGGACCGGTAATCATGGAGAAGTAGTTTGAAATCTTAGCGCCTACAGAGGAGCGAATTAAGAGTTCCATCATAATGTCAAGACCGGCAAAGTCAGGTACAAGACGTTCCATACCCATGAGACAAATCATAGTCTTAGGCATGGAGCTACTCATACGACCGTTACCTTCATTGGATACGATAGTAATAGTACCGGTTTCAGCTACGGCAAAGTTACAGCCGGTGAAGCCGATATCGGCGCGCAAGAAACGATCGCGAATACGTTTACGTACGAAACGTGTCATTTCTTCCGGATCTTCCGTACCTTCATAACCGAGTTTGTCGTGGAACATTTCACGAATACGACCACGAGCAAAGTGCAACGCAGGTACTACGATATGGGAAGGAGGGTTCCAGTCAGCTGTCTGCAAAATGAATTCGGCCAAGTCAGTTTCGTTAACTTCCACGCCTTCTTTCATCAATGCTTCGTTAAGGCTGATTTCTTCGGACACCATAGTTTTGCCTTTTACGACCATTTTGGCGTTCTTGGCACGAACTACTTCCATTACATATTCATTTGCTTCTTCAGCTGTATGAGCAAAGTGCACTTTGGCACCGGCTTTAGTAGCGTTTTCAGCAAATTGGTTTAAATAATAGTCGAGGTTGCTTAATACATGATCACGAAGTTCAGCCGCTTCTTCACGGAAATCTTCCCATTCAGGTACTTGATCAACCAACGCTTTACGTTTTGCATAGAATACATCTTGCGCTTTTTGGATGGCCTTTACCTTAAAGTCATTGGCAAGAACATCCTCAACACGTTTTTTAAACGGGCGTTCATCGTATAAAATAGCCATGTTCAGTTCCTCCTAACGACTAGCGGGAATTCAATAATTCCGCAATGTGCATTACTTTGATGCGACGATCGATTTCGCCGTCTTTATAAAGACGATCAAGCATACCTTCAATATTCATAAGACAAGCTTGGTCACCACCGGCTACTACATTAGCGCCGGAGTTGTAAATATTCATTGCTTTTTCGCGAGTCATAACAGCAGAAATCTCAGGCTGTTTAACCGTAAACGTACCGCCGAAACCACAGCAGCCTTCCGCGCGATTCATTGGCAAATATTCTAGACCTTTAATATTTTCCAATAATTTCATAGGTGGTTCCTTGATACCCATGAGACGTGTTACGTGACAAGATTTGTGTACGTAACTTTGTCGTTAAATGTTGCACCTACGTCAGTTACGCCTAATACATTCACGATAAATTCGGTGAATTCATAAATGCGTTCACTGACTTTGGCGGCACGAGCCATCCATTCAGGTTCGTCGGCCAAAATATGACGGTATTCGTCACGAATGGCAAAGGCACAAGAACCGGACATACTCACGATATATTCTGCGTTTTCGAAGACTTCAATTGTATTCTTGATAGCCCCTTTAGCCGCATCATTATACCCGGAGTTCACGAACATCTGTCCGCAGCATACTTGCTTTTTAGGTACTGTGATATCACAGCCTAAACGTTCTAATACCTGTACGCCGGCCATCCCCACGTGGGGATAAAACATGTCAATCAAACATTGTGAAAATAAATGAATTTTCATTTCCTCACATCCTCAACTTTCCTACGTACTTACACTTACTAGATTACCCACACTTGCGTATACTTCCCATTTTTTTCAACATTAAACGGTCTATATTGTATATTCGCACGGAAATCATCACTATTATTATATAGAATAACAAATATAATGTCCAAAGAATTGCGATATTGGCAAACGCCCTATGTCATATGCGTTTTACGAATGCTTGAAATAGGATTTAGTAAAATATTTGTATACAGAACGTAATTATTTGAATAGTGAATCTCATTACCGCTAAACCGCCCCTTTATCTCTTTAAAGCCCCCGTGGTTCGTGATATAATCAATGTATTAAGGATATTATTTTTTAGTATTTGTAAAATCAATAATAAAGTGCATACTTTATCAAGGTGAAAACCGTTATTTTAACAACCTGTAACAGAAAGGGGTCTCATTTATGACATCACGTTCTTTACGTTTAGCCGTTCTCGTGGCTACACTTTTAACAACAACTACCTACACCGGCTTCGCCGCCGATGCGGACAACACTACGGCGTCTACCGCCACAACGGCTGCCGTAACAACAACCGCTACGGATAGCGATTCCATTGACACTGTAACAACTGCCGCTACTTCGACCGTTCAAACTAAAGAGTTAACCGAAGCGGACAAAGAAAAGGCGCAATTAGTCGAATCGATGAACGAAAAAGCGGCTGCCCGTGCTGCCGAGGAAGATGCCAAAGGTTTTAAAGATGTAAAAAATCATTGGGCTGCCATACCAATCAACGTGATGCTTGAGGATGGTATCTTATCCGGCAACGGTCAAGGTGAATTCAAACCGGATGACGCTTTAAAAACTGCCGATGCTGCCGCTCTTTACAACAAGCTCATTGCGTATGACAAAGCACAGCAAGCTGCCAAAGCAGCCAAAAGCAGCCAAAACAAAAAGAACACTAAAAACACCACCACTGTTAAAGATGTGACCGGCGAGGAGTTGCTCGCACCGTTCAAAAATCAGGAAACGTTAACGCGTGAAGAGTTTGCTCAAACCGCCGCTGAATATTTAGCTTACAAAGACGAACTTACCGTGGCTTCCATTAAAAGCAAAACGAAAGCTAAAGAGTATAAACCAAATATCGTGGTAGCACCTGACGAAGTGAACTTCCCGGATGAAAAGAAAATCGACAGCGATTATAGATCCTCCGTTACCACTTTGGCCAGCCGCGGCATCATCGCTTCCGGCGGTGACGACAATTACTTCCGTCCAACTGAAGACATCACCCGTGCCGAAGCAGTTGCCATGTTATTCCGCATCGAAAAAGGTATGACCGTAGCCCCGGCAACAAGCACTAAAGCGAGCGATACCACTGCTAAGGCTACCAACAGTGCAACCGGCGACAAAACAGCCGCTACAACTACCAAAAATCCTACTACCGGTAATGTAACCGCTAAAAAGACCAGCGAATTAGAAGCGCAGTCTGATCTAGAAAATAAAGTTTCAAAAATTAAACAACCTCTACAAAACACCGGGCAATTTCCAGAACTACGGCGTAATGTATTGGCAAAATGATGTGCTACATGTAGCTTCAAGAGCGATGACGATCTTGCTCAATTCGAAGACATTTTAGCTAAAACGACAAAGATAAACCGGCCAACGAAACATTGGCTAATCGTGTTCATTTAGAAACAACCCAATACAGCCAGGCTGAATATGACCGTATTGAAAACAACTTCCGCACGTTCTACGCTCAAAAACAGCCGGCCGGCACTATCTTGGGTGCTTATCCAAGCGTAGCTCACAATCAGCTTATTGTCCGTGTCGACAAAGGTTTCGATTATATGAATGATTCCATCCGTAATGCGTTCGGCAACAAGGTTCACGTTTTCTTGGTTACCGACAATGCCGACTCCACTACTGATACTGCTAAGAATTAATTAAGGAGTCTTCAGCCATGTTTGCAACACCTTTCACGCGCCGAGATTATCTCTACCTGGCCGCCATCGGAATCTGGCTCTTATTCGCTACGGGCTCTTCGCCTGGAACTTTCCCATAACCGACACGGTAGAATCCAATTATGCCTTAAGTGCCGTCAATATGCTGCAACATCAAAGCTATCTGTCTCCCATGATTTACGATCAGTACTGGTATGACAAACCGATTTTCACCTATTGGCTCTTAATGACATCCTTCAGCCTATTCGGCATATCGGATTTTGCGGCGCGCCTGCCGTTCATCCTTTGTGCCGCCCTGAACGGCATGTTTATGTATTATGGCATGCGCCTCATCGCTAAGCGTCGTGATTTAGCTTTATGGTGTGCCATTATGCTGGGCACTTCGTTAGAATTTTGGTATATCAGTCATGCTATTTTGACGGATGGTTATTTATTCCTATTTACCCAAGGAATTCTCTACTTTGCTTATTTAGGTCTGCGCGGCCGACATGTAACACGCCATATGATGCTGGCCTACGCCTCGGCGGGGCTTGCCGTTTTGACAAAAGGACCGGTCGGCCTCATCCTGCCCGGCCTTATCCTTATAGCCTATGTCGCTCTTTTCCAGCGTGATACACTCACGTGGCAGCGCTTGTTCCACCCATTGGGCCTGCTCGCCTTTGCGTTAGTCGCCTTGCTTGGTACATCCTGATGTACAGCTACCACGGCATGGCTTCATCGAAGAGTTCTTGGGCTCCATAATGTAGTTCGTGCCACAATACCGGAACATCCGGAGCAAAACTGGTGGTTTATGTACTTTGTGCTTTGGCCCGTATCCTTATTGCCATGGACAGGCCTCACTATTTACGAACTCATCTATGGTGAACGCAATTCTTGGTTCAAATATCTCTTAACTTGGGGGCTCGGCGTATTTATTTTTTATAACCTCATGGCCACCAAGTATATTACCTACACAGTCTTGTGTATCATTCCGTTTATCATCTTGACCGCGCAAGGCTATATTCGTTTAAAAGGCCATCTTTTGCGAAATATCCCGCCTCGCGAAGTTAAAGTTATCGCCATGGCACCGGACAGCGATTTCTGTTGGCTCCCGCAGCAAACAAAATCGTATAGCAAAAACCTGCTTGTCCTATTACCGGCCTTTCTCTTAGTGGCTATCGCATCATCGGTGTTTGGCTTGGCAGCCGCACCCAACCGGATGTGGATTCGTCACAACTTAGCATCGCTTTAAGTATCGGGGCCGTGCTCTGTGTCTTGCCCCTTTTATATGCTCTTATCAGACCACATATCTGCCGAAGTATAAAAGCCGTCGCCATAAGTACCAGCATTCTCTATGTATTATTACTCTGTGCTTTACCGCCAATCGTAGATGATGCTTCTACTGAAAAACTGGCTGATACCTTAGCCTTACGGCCAACTACGCAGATGTACTACTATCGCGATTATCGCACATCCCTCGTGTATTACACGGGCCATTCGGTAACGCAAATCATACCGGACCCGGACGCGGAAACCATCTGGGATAAGGGCAAAAATGTAATGCCTGTATTGTCTGAAGCAGATACTGAAAAAGCCATTCAAGGTCAAAGGGATTACTTTATCTTTGTGCCGAAGAAATATAAAGATGATTCTTAAAAACTTCACTTAGTCAGCATACGACTGAATTCTATCAGGTGGAAAATATTATAGTTTTCAAACCGAAAGCACAATAGTTTTCAAACCGAAAGCACAATAGTTACAAACGATTTACAAAACCCAATTTTGGAGGAGTACCATGTCTAAATTTTTTACCACAAAGTCCCTCGCCGTACTTTGTGCCCTCGTGCTCACCGGCGCAGTGGCTCAGGCCGACACCGTAACGGTAACCGGCCCTGACGACGCCGTAAGTGACGATTATACCCCCGTTCGTGTTGTCAAAGAATCGACAGGCAACGAAACAACCTTTAGCCCTTTGGTGTTAAAATATTACACCACTAACAATACGGCTCAAGCCGTAGGTGAAGCCGCTAAAGCCGCCGTAACTGAAAAAAATGCCGTAACTGAAAAAAATGCCGTAACAGAAAAAAACGCCGAAACGACAGTGGCTGATAAAAGCGTCAAAACCATAGACGCGAAAACAGACGCTATTTCGGAAACGGCTAAAAAAGGCGCTGACACAGCTAACACCAAAAAAGTGCCGAAAAAACTCTTCAACCGACAACACCTTAGAGAACGGCACTTATAAGCCTTTTACCTTTAGCATCGCCACAAACTCCTCCCGTGTTTTTGAAGACGCTCGCAAATATACTTTTGTAGACATTCCTGCCGATTACTGGGCTGCCAAAGCCATTGCGGTTATGACAAACCAACAATTAATTTCCGGCTACAGCGACAATACCTTCCGTCCGGAAAAACCGATTAGTCGCGAAGAAGTGGCCTCACTTTTTAGCAACTTAATTTCCGGTGAGTCGTCCGTCATGCTGTCCAGCTCCTTCAAAGACATTACCTCCGACCGTTGGTCGGCCAATGCCATTGAACGGGTGGCTCAACTGAATATTATCAGCGGTTACGGTGATAACACCTATCGCCCGGAACAATTCATGTCCCGTCAAGAATTCGCCGTAGTAGCAGATAATTACATTCACTATCTGGCTACAACACCGATGACCAAGCCGCCATGGAGGCTGTTCATTATACTGACCAGAAGTTCATCGCCCTTGGGCTCAATCGGCCGTACGGGAACTGGCTGCTTTAGGTTTCCTTCATTACCAACCGCGCTTGTTATTTAGTCCTGAAAAATACATTACCCGTGCCGAGGCAACGGAAATTATGTATCGCGTTACAAACAGTAGTGCTGCCGTGGCCTTACGCGAAAAAATCTTACACCAACAGGTAGAGAATAAAATGCTCAATTTAATTAACCACACATTCGGTAAAGAGTATGTATTCCGCACCCATGGTGCCATGTATTGGCAGGACAATAAATTGGTAGCTGCCTTAAAAAACGAAAATGATGTCCAAAAATTAGGCGCCGCTCTTGCGTTTTCTAAAGATAGCGATTTGCGTAGCAATACCCTAGTAACAACAGGCGTCATGAACGAAATTGAACTGGGAAAACTACAAACCGAAGCCGCTTACTACTATAATCAGCAGGAACCAACCGGCTCCATATTATCCGCCGCACCAAATAAAAATGCGTCGGGGTTAATTTTGGTGGTTGACCAATTAAACACAGAAAGTAATAAAGCGATGGCAAAAAAATTCGGCTCCAAAGTAACGATAACGGTTGCCGAAGAAGCAAACTAAGTGTACTGCTCGAAAAATGATTGGCTCGACGAGCTAATAAAACGACTATATTTAAGCGAGTGAGCTAAATAAACCCTTTAATAAAAAGAAGGTTTACGCTTTCCAATATCCGCTCTCCTATTTGAGCGAGAATTAATCAATAAAACACATTACTAACATGAAAAAGAAGACCTACTCCCTTCCCCGCTGTTTCACACCAAGGGACCCTTGGAGTAGGTCTTCTTTTTCATTGTTTATATCACAGTGCCTATTATTATATGTTATCTCGCTCAAATATCACCAACGCCATAAATGCCAATAACGTAAACCTTCTTTTTAATTTCATAGAGCCTCTGCACCAGCCTCACTCGCTTAAATAACATAGCTTCAATTAAAGCTATTCGAGCCAATCTTTTTTCACCGCCAAAACACTTAACTCGCCACCTTCGGCAACGGTTATCTACTAAATGGAATCCGAATTTTTTCTGCCCACCCTTTTGGCGGAAGGGCGGAGAGAAATAAAAAGGCCGTATCTTATACGGCGACTCCGCTCGTTTCGCCTAATGGTGCTCCGGTGAGTGACATGGCTCTAGTTCACAGGATTGTTCAAAGAGGACTCTTATCTTATAAAAAGACACGGTGTGATGCGATTAAGCGGGTGTAAGATAAGATTGGCACTATTTAATATTTAGCTGCATTAGAAGACGACACATATCTTATGAAGCGACTTTTGCTGCATGCAGCCCAGGAGCAAATAAGATATGTGTCGCCTTCTTGATAAAAAATAGGGACCCTTATCTTACACCCGTAAAACGGTACAGCCATTCCGGCTTATATAAGATAAGAGTCCCTTTATTAATCACTATAACCAGTCACTCACCGAAGCACCTGCCGTAAACAGCTCAGCGCCGGTAAGATACAACCTTTTTATTTTTTACGCGCTACGCCCGTTTTCACAGCCACATCCGCAACGGCTTTAGCTACTGCGAGTGGAACGCGTTCATCGAATGCGTTAGCAACTACATAATCTTCACGAAGGTCTTCGTCAGCTACGAGGTTAGCCAAGGCATCGGCAGCAGCCAATTTCATTTCATCATTGATTTTAGATGCGTGAACGTCGATGGCACCGCGGAACAAACCAGGGAATACGTTTACGTTGTTAATCTGGTTTGGTGCATCACTGCGGCCGGTACCCATAACGCGTACGCCGCAAGCTTTAGCATCGTCATACATGGCTTCCGGATTTGGGTTAGCCATAGCAAATACGATGGAGTCTTTTGCCAAGTTTTTCAAAATTTCAGGTGTGAAAGCACCGGCAGCGGACACGCCGAGCAATACGTCAGCGCCTTTAGCCACTTCAGCCAAAGTACCTGTTTTTTCTTCCTGGCCCAACAACTTGATTAATTCAGCTTGCAAGAAGTCAAGGCGTTTGTAGTTTTTGTTGAGTACTCCGGAACTTACCATCAAGGTAATGTCGCGAGCGCCTGCCAAGTACAACAAACGAGCAATATTAGCACCGGCTGCACCGGCACCGTTTACAACGATTTTAACTTTGGTAAGGTCTTTTTTTACAAGACGAAGAGCTGCTTTAACGCCGGCCAAACAAGCGATAGCTGTACCGTGTTGGTCATCATGGAATACCGGAATTTCAAGTTCTTCTTTTAAGCGGTTTTCAATTTCATAGCATTTAGGCGAGGAAATATCTTCCAAGTTAATGCCGGCAAAGTTTTTCTGCAATAATTTAACAGTGCGGATGATTTCTTCCGTGTCTTCCGTATCAATTACGATTGGCACACAGTCTACATTACCGAAACGTTTGAAAAGCAAGGATTTACCTTCCATTACCGGCATAGCAGCCGCTGCCCCGATATTGCCAAGGCCGAGTACACGAGTCCCGTCAGATACAACCGCCACCATGTTACCGCGGCAAGTTAAATCAAAAGACAACTCTTCATTGTCTTTAATGCGAAGGCAAGGTTCAGCAACCCCCGGCGTATACGCTACGGATAAATCGTGAGCATCCTTCAAAGGATATTTTGTACCGGTTGTCAAAAAACCACCTAATTCTAATTTCTTTTGTACTGCTTCTTCGCGTACGTCCATGTAATTTCCCTCCTATTGTTTTAATGTCGGTAGATTTCTACCATAAAAGATTTCTGCCATTTCCTGTTTCAATAATTGGTTAATGTGCTTGCGTTCTTTTGGCGTCAAATCGTCTTCCGTAATCCCAAAAAGGTAATTATTGATGTCATATTCTTTGAGCATCATTTTCGTATGGAAGATGTTTTCCTGATACACATTCACATCAATCATGTTATACAAGTTCTTGGTTTTTGCATCAATATAGTTCTGAATAGAGTTGATGCGATGATCAATATAAAGTTTTTTGCCTTGTACATCGCGTGTAAAGCCACGTACTCGGTAGTCAAGGCTGATAATGTCCGAATCAAAACTGCCAATCAAGTAATTTAAAGCTTTGAGCGGCGAAATTTGACCGCAAGTGGACACGTCAATATCGGCGCGGAACGTGCTGATACCGCGATACGGATGACTTTCCGGATAGGTGTGAACCGTCAAATGGCTTTTGTCCAAATGACATACCACATCTTCCTTATGAATTTCTTCTTCCGAAATCAAAATCGTCACACTGGCGCCTTGCGGATCATAATCCTGCTTAGCCACGTTAAGTACGTTAGCACCAATAATATGAGACACTTCTGTCAAAATATCCGTTAGCCGTTGTGCATTATACACTTCATCAATGTATTCAATATACTGCCGTTTTTCAGCTTCGGTATTCGTATAGCAAATATCATAAATGTTAAAACTCAATGTCTTTGTTAAGTTGTTAAAACCGTATAATTTCATCTTTTTAATCGGTTTCACGGATGTCTCCATAATATTTTGTACACCTTCCTCATTCAATACTTATTCCTATATTTCATTATATCGAAACTCTTCATCGTATTCAATACTTTCGATATCTTATTTTATAATATTCATGTAAAAATCTAATTGATAATCGGCATTTATGTAAATACTACTTAATAATCGGCGACTCCCACGGCTGTTCTTTTAAATAATAGAAGCGACCCGTGAAAAAACCGTCCTCATAAGTAGCCACCGCAAAGGTACCGCCCGACTTATCCCGCGGCAGTGCGGGACTCCCCGGATTGATAAAAAGCCCATGACCGTCACTATACTGACTGTGATGATGACTGTGCCCCGCAATGCACAAGGTAGCCCCCATACTTTCGCCTAGTGACAACACTTCCTGAATGCGATTATACGGCAAAAACTGATCCCCGTGAGTCATATAAATATATGTGTCCTTAAAAGGAATCAGCTGTTCGCGCGGCTCTAAGGGCCGTTGACGGTCATTATTACCGCGAACCGCCAATACGGGCACACTCGTTTGCTTAGCCATATAGCGTGCATCATCGCCATAATCGCCGGCATGGAGCCATAATTCAATAGGCCAATCAGCGGTAGCTGCCAAAATCTCATCAATTTTGTTCAAATAACCGTGGGTATCACTGATAATACCCACACAACTGACTGCTTGTGCGCTCATAGAGCCTCTCTTTCTTTTTATTGTAAATATATTATTATTTGGTGCTTACTTTAATTGTTTGTTACCTATTTAATTGTTTGTTACCTATTTAATTGTTTGTTACCTATTTAATTGCTTGTTGCCAACTTTGATTGCTTGTTACTTATTTTATTGGCTTATTACTTACTGTGATTTCAACTTTTCAAGTAACTCTTTTAACGCTAAACCTCGATGGCTGATCGCATTTTTTTCGTCCATGGATAACTGGGCCATCGTTTTTGCAAACTGCGGCAAGTAAAAATACGGGTCGTAACCGAAGCCGCCGTCGCCTACGGCCTCTGTCTGAATTAAGCCTTCACAATAGCCCGTTGCCGTCAGTTCACGACCGTCCGGATAGGCCAACACGAGTTCACATACATAGCGTGCCGTTCTTTTTTCAAAAGGCACGTCTTTAACAGATTCAATGAGTTTATGATTATTCGCCTCATCATCGCATTGAGGGCCCGCATACCGCGCCGAATATACGCCCGGTGCGCCATCAAGCACATCAACAGCGAGACCGCTGTCATCTGCCAAGCAGGGCAAACCGCAAGCCTCCATATAATATTGCGCTTTAATGCGTGCGTTGGCCAAAAAAGTCGTGCCCGTTTCTTCCGGTTCCGGCACCTTCACAACCTCACCGATGCTTACTGCCTCAATACCGACTGTTTCAAGGGCTGCTTTAAATTCACGCAACTTCCCCTTATTGTGGGTTGCCACAACGATTTTCATATATTGCTCCTACCAAAACCTCATAATTTGATACATGGAATACGCTACCTTAGTATTAATATCATATCCACTGTTAACTTAACATTAATAACTTAGACGGCGCTAACTTAACATCAATCGCTTAGGCGCCCGTACCGATATATTTGGCTTCATCACCGAGGGCTTCTTTTTGAGCCGCCATCAAAGTATCGGTAGCGGATTCTGCCAAGTCTAGCAACGTATTAAGCTCAATGCGGCTGAACGTACCATGTTCACCGGTGCCCTGCACCTCGATTAAATTGCCGGAGCCCGTACGAACTACGTTCATATCCACAATAGCTTGGCTATCTTCTTCATAACATAAGTCCGTAACCGGTCCTTCTTGACCGATACCAACGGAAATAGCGGCACAGTAATCGCGAATCGGATACATACCTTCACCGTCATACATCGTATTTACCGCATCAACCATAGCTACAAAAGCGCCGGTAATGGCCGCCGTACGGGTACCGCCGTCAGCCTGCAACACGTCACAATCAAGCGTAATCGTTCGTTCACCGAGAGCTTCCAAGTCCACTACGGCACGCAACGCACGGCCGATAAGGCGCTGAATTTCAACAGTACGACCGGTCTGTTTACCTTTGGCCGCTTCACGGCTGTTACGAGTTTGCGTGGCTCGTGGCAACAACGAGTATTCCGCCGTTACCCAGCCGCGACCTTCACCCTTCATAAAGCGAGGTACTTTTTCTTCAATAGTGGCATTACAAAGCACCTTCGTATTGCCGAATTCAATTAATACCGAACCTTCCGCATAGGCCGTAAAATGGCGTGTAATTTTAATAGGCCGAACAGCCTTTGGATTTCTTCCGTCAATTCTCATATTTGTCACTCCTATTTGGGTTGGTCACCCCTATTTCGTATTCATTTCCTATTATATCATAGGATATAACATACTATTAGTTCCTATTTGAAAACCGCCTATATTACTACAAGCGGTTTGAATGTTAATAATTTATTCGTCTTTTTTGCCGTCCCCGAACAAAATTCTCATATAATCACAACGAGCATAAAGAATACGATCGACAAAAACTTCGCTACCGTAAGAGCGATAAAAACTGATATAATTTCCGCTCACAATAAAGCGATAATCGCTTTCTATATCCGCAATTGAAGATAGCATCGGCCCAGCTTCTGCATAAGTCTGTAAAATTCGGAGGCTATTTGTAATTTGACCTACAATTCCCAATGCAGCTGACTCATTCATTAACTCTTCTATATTATAAGTTTTAATCCCGATAAGGTCTTTTTGAGCTTCTTCAGATAAATGTAAATTATTCATTGACTATCCCAAGATTCTTCTCTACCTCTTCCAAAGTTAACCAGCCCTTCTCTTCACCGGATTTTCGACCTTTTGCCAATTCATTCATCAGGCGGAGTGTTGCCTGCACCTTTTCAAAGTCTTGTATATCAAGAATTGCATATCTGCCGCGCCCATTTTTTGTTAAAAAACCGGGGCACCAACAGTCACATCGCGTAGTACGTCACTGTAATTTCGTAAATCGGAAATAGGTTTAATATTTGGCATATTGCTCAACTCCTTTCACTCATAGTATATCTCAAATTTGCCGTAAAATTCAACATCAGTTTTTACAGCAATTATTCTATATCGACTGCAAAATTGCTTTTTTTCACAGAGAGATATTTTCGCAAAACGATAAGGCAATATTTTTATCAAAATATTATATCCTATATTTCTTCCTGTACGTCCTTCATAGGATCCACTACCACATAACGGTCCGCGTTACCGGCTTTTTTAGCCGCCAAGGTTGCGTCATAAGCATCTCTGCGACATTCGTCATCGGCCTGCCAAGGAATGAACGTAGCATACACATGTTGGGAACCGAATGGGCCGCCATCGCTACGAGAATCAATGCTCATATACCCCACCTTGTCCGGATAGAGGCGGATTTTTCATCACGGTATTCGGAAATGCCCGTTTCATCATAATAAATCTGACGGCGATCTTGCCAAAAATCTCCTAAACCCAAGAGCGCATCCACTTGCATTTCGTGGCGGCGATGCCACTGGTCGGCCCATTTTCTGATAATATCATCAATACGGCGCGTCACATCGGGACGTTGGCGATTTGTATCTTCGTCAAAAGCCGGTTCCACTACCTGACTGTAATCAAGGCCTGCCATGGAAAGGACAATACCCGTATTTACATACGGTAACGCTTCTTGCACCGAATAACCGCCTTCGAGGACGGCAATATCGGCTTTTAAAATATCCGTAAGTCGCGCATAGCCTTTAGCGGTGACCATCATGTTCGCCAGGGGATCACTGAAATGATTGTCCTGACCGGCTGAGTTAATAACAATATCCGCTTTAAAATCATTGAGCATCGGCATTACCAAGTTCTGTAACACTTTAAGCATCCCTTCATCGCCCGTGCCCGGCGGGAGCGGAATATTTACGGTTGCACCGACCGCTTGAGGCCCACCATATTCATACATAAACCCGGTACCCGGATATAAGGTGCGCCCGTCTTGATGGAAGGAGATAAATAAAGTATCCGGATCGTGGTAAAAATATCCTGTGTCCCATCACCATGATGAACATCTGTATCCACGATGGCAATGCGGCGCACGCCGTAATGGCGGCGCAAATAAGCAATCATAATGGCTTCCACATTGACCGTACAGAAACCGCGAATGCCGTGCACCATTTTCATAGCGTGGTGTCCCGGTGGGCGCACCAGCGAAAAAGCCCGTGTCACTTCACCGCGCATAACTGCTTCCGCCGCGGCAATGGCGCCGCCAACCGATACACGATGTGCTTCAGTCACCCATTTTTTCAAAGAAGGGGCTCCCACATGGACCCGTTCTATATCCTGCCACGAAGCTAGTAACGGATTATATTCACGAATAGCCGGATGTTCCAAAAGGCCTTCTTCCAACAGTTGATCTCGCGTATATAGCAAGCGTTCTTGCCGTTCCGGATGGGTCGGCGAAATTTTCCAGTCAAAGGCCGGGAAAAATACGAGGCCCAAAGTATTCTTATTGTACATATTCACTCACCCCCGGTTCCAATTGAGCTTTCACGGTAATTAAACGATGCATAGACTGCCAACCTTCAATAATCGGCACGTCTTCTACCGAAATAATATGTCCTGACGGCGCATTCGTAAGACCTAAGTCGCCTGCCGCCTTTTGCAAATAGTCTAACGCTAACGACTCGGCTTGCGCCGCGGTCTGTACCGATCTTTGTTTTTCGTGAATGCCCAGTTCCGGTACTACCAAAATACCTTTAGCCGTATCTACATGTACCGTAAGCATCAAAGTTTCACGGGCCACCGCGGCACCAACCGCATTGGCTACCGGTGCATTCTGCGGAATCTGAACCGGCAAGGCTAAGCGTTCACTTACAAATGGGGCCAGCGTTACAGCTGTACCGCCTACGGCCACCAGTTTTTCCGGTTTAAAAATCTTCGGTTCTACAATATCGCGCACCACATAAATAGGCAGTTTATTTTCCCGTTGCACCGAAGCCGCTATGCCGTCGGTAATTACCGTAACAGCTGCCGCTACAATGTCTTTGGCAAACGCTATAACAGCATCTTTAGCTATACCTTCAGCAGCATTGCCCGCAGCTATACCTGCATCAGCATCGTCCGCAGCTATGGCCGTATTATCTGTATCGGCAACATCTTTATCGGTCCCCGCAACATAACCATGAGGCGCTTTTTGCAACAAATTAGCCAGTCCCTGCCAAGCCATATGCGTATCGCCATAATTAGCTTTACCCAACACAATGAGGGCGTCCCCAAGCGTTGGCACGGTGCCGCCCAATACGAGGGATGGGCCCAATCTGTCGGGACCTACGGTCAATTTACCGTTTTCATCAAAAGCAACGGCCGATTCGCCGCCGATGCCTACGGAACTTACCGCAAAGGAGCGTACGGCGCTTGGATAATTACGTATCATGCACCGCCGCGAGCCATCATAGGCACACCGTTTTCCCACAGCGAAATATCTGTAGTGGTCCCACCCATATCGAGGGCGACCGTCATATCTTTAGGCATAGAGCGAAGGGCCGCCATCCCCAAAACACTGGCAGCCGGTCCCGTAAAGGCCGTTTCAACAGGGCTTGCTTCATTCGTTCTAACGGCAACGAACCACCATCGGCTTTTAATATGTATATAGGCGCCGTCAAACCATAGCGAGCCAAAGCTGCTTTAACGGCTTCACTGAAGTCTTCAAAGGTTCCCTGCACGGCACTGTTAAAATAAGCACTTACGGTACGACGCGGGAAGTTTAAGGAACCGCTTAATTCGGCACCGGCCGATACCGTTTCATAGCCGGCTGCCAATAATTCTTCTTTTAAGGCTTGTTCCAATTTTGGATTACGCACGCTGAATTTGGCCGATACAGCGGCTCGTGTATTTTGTTTTTCGCCGGGAATTTGGTCCAGCTCACGCTGTCTCAAAGGGGCTGCCAATGAACCGCGATGATCCGTATAACCGTTAAGTACAATTGGTGTTACCGGCAACAAGGGCCGAATATCCATGCCCGGCCCCGGAATCACATATAAATCAACCGGATCAACTTGATTCATGACGAGTGCATTCGTTACAATCGTCGTGGACAAAGTCACCCGTGTCACTTTTGTAGGCTCAATAGCAGTCGCTACACCGGCCAAAGCGGCTTCAATACCTTCCATTAAATTCGGCTTGGTGGTGCGGCATTTATGACTTTTTAAAATCCGTCCCTTATCTACGACTACGGCATCCGTAAAGGTACCGCCTACGTCAAGACCTACTAACATAGGAACAACTCCTTTCCCTAAGCTCCGCTATTTAATAGCAATAATACGTTAACTATATCATTGATACATCAAATATATATCTAAAAAATCAAAGAATAGTTTAGCAAAAAACTCTCTATATATAGTGTAACAAGGTTTTTAACAAACAAAAAGAGGCCCTAAGGCCTCCTTTTTATTTTCGCTCCGAAATGGAGGCGAAGTTTTTAATAATAACGATTGGCGTCATCTGATCATCATTGCCAAACGGATTGTCAATCAAAATGCGCGCAATGCGTTTAGGGTCCATACCGCGGCTGTGACCGAGAACGGCAGCGCGCTTCAAATCATTAACGTCGGCTACTACGGCACCGTAACTGCCGGTGCGTTGTACAATGCGTTCCGCCACTTTATCCGCGTCTTTCGGACCATACACAATGTGTTTATCGAACGGCGGCATTGTCCCCGTAACGTCATCCGTAAGTGCAGCCGCACGGGAAATTTGGTAAAAAACGCCGTCTTTGCGGAATATTTTAGCGATGGCCCCCAAAATAAAGGCGCCAAATACCTTCCATTTACCATCAAGTTCCATTGCGGACTGCATGCCGTACACGGAGCTCATAGAGCCTTCAGCCGGTACAAAACGGCACAACAAACGAGCCTGCCAAGTAGGACGAAGCTCTTCCGGACGGGTGATGCGGCCCTGCGTAATCGCTACTACAGATTCCGCCACACATACAATATCTTCCGGCCCGATATCTTTGCCGGCATAATGCATAATTGCTTCTACAATATCATCTCGATGGGTCAGTATACGAGTATGAACCGGTACTAATTCTAAATTTGCCATGGTTACCTACCTCCTACTGCCGCATAGCATGCTGTAATTCTTCAGCTGTCAAAATTAAACGATTTTTAGAAATGTGCCAATCACTGCGACCGACAACCTGGTATACAATATCAATATTCATATCAGGAAAACCTACCAAATCTTTGCGAATATTGCCCCGTTTTTGCATTCAAAATAAGACGCAAGCGAACGGTGCCGCCTTTGCGCGGTTCGATGATAACAGATTTCCAATACCCATCATGACGTTCTTCCGCCGCATCGGTCGTCCACGACGTAATGGATACCTGATCAAACTGTTCCTGCGGCAACAAATGACGTGGATATAAATCCATAATAGTACCGTTTTGACGGCCTTTATTTACGAATGGAATATCCGATACCAAGGTTACCTGATTAAACTGATGTCTTCTACTTCAAATTGAGTACGACGTTTAGGTAACATGACAATTTCTTCATTCCCCTGTTTCCAGGCAAAAATGCGAAACGCCACAAATAGAACGGCAACGATGAAAACAATCGTTACGATTATGTTAACTAATGTGTAAAAATACATATCCATATACTGCTCCCTTATAGTTTTATAGTGTAATAATCCGAACGTTGAAATCTTCCGGCGGAATCAATATTGAAGTCATGCGCTCAGCCAGTTCTTTGTCTTTGGTAAAACAAATATCCAGCTTGCCTTTAGCAGACTGCGAATTCAAGAGTTGCTGCGCTTCCAATATATCTTTCACTTCCTCAGCTGTTTCATAGGCCGGGTCGATAAATGTCTTGTTGCCACCCGACATGTGCTGCATCAAATCCATCAAAAACGGAAAATGTGTACATCCCAAAACGACTGTATCGGAACCGCTCTTTATAATCGGATCCAAGTACTGTTGCAATGATGAATGAACAATATGGTCATCCAAGTGGCCCTGCTCAATCAGGTGGGCCAAATCAGGGCAAGCCTGTTCCCATACGGCAACCGCAGGCTGTAACTCATGCGCTTCTTCAATATGTTTGTGACTATCAATAGTAGCCTTGGTAGCCATGACGGCAATCTTCTGAGTCTGACTCGTATCAATAGCGGTCCGCACACCTTTAGCCATACCTACCACCGGAAAGTCAAAGGTAGCTTGTAATTCATCCAAGGCCACCACGGAAAAGGTGTTGCACGCAACCACCGCCATCTTCACAGGCACCTTGGCTAAAAAATGACCGATATTCATAGCAATCTGACTGATTTCTTCCTTAGGTCGATTGCCAACCGGATTATTCATATTGTCGCCAACAAAAATAAAGTCTTCATGGGGAAACAATCGTCGCAATACGGCTAATACTGTTAATCCCCCGACCCCGGAGTCAAATACTCCGATAGGTCTTTTAGAGGCCTCGGTTGCGGCTGCTTTACTCATGACTCTTTCTCTCCTTTATGGTGCGGATAATTGGCTCATAATAGGTATCGCTTAAACGAATTACCTTCCCCGTCGCCTTATCGGTGAACACATTCTGCGTCTCACCGGTTGCAATCAATGCACCATCCGCTTCACGCACTATACGATACGTAAAAACACATTGAGCTCGTGTTACTTTGGTCGGCGTCACTTCAACGGTTAACACATCATCGAAGCGAGCCGGCTCCTTATATTCACAAGC